>Ga0210394_10000221_pt1 | contig 134654 bp, 135 predicted proteins | sample IncBWC12MmetaG_FD_160121 | JGI IMG/M metagenome (GOLD analysis project Ga0210394, IMG submission 160121) | Forest soil microbial communities from Barre Woods Harvard Forest LTER site, Petersham, Massachusetts, United States - Inc-BW-C-12-M | ecosystem: Environmental > Terrestrial > Soil >...
TCGTGGCCAACGGAGACTTTGACACGACTCTGAATTCGCAGGGTTTTCCGACGAACGGCGATTGCGGCAACTGCTTCGCAAAAATCACGTCGACGGTGCCGCTGACCTTGCTCGACTACTTCACGCCTCTCAATACCGTCTCCGAATCGGATTCCGACACCGACTTTGGGTCCGGCGGCGAGCTTCTGCTGCCCGACGTTGTCGACGGCAACGGCAATACCCGCCACCTCGCGGTCGGCTCGGGAAAGGACGCAAATATCTATGTCGTCGACCGCGACAACATGGGCAAATTCAGCGGAACCGCGGACAACATCTACCAGCTCATCACCGGACAGCTCTCCGGCGGGGTGTATTCCAAGCCGAGCTATTTCAATGGCACCGTGTATTACGGCGCCAACGGCGACGCTGTCAAAGCGTTTCCCATCGTGAACGGCCAGTTGGCGACGTTCCCCTCTTCCCGCTCCGGCCACACCTTCGGCTATCCCGGGGCGACTCCATCCATTTCGGCCAGCGGCACCACCAATGGAATCGTCTGGGTTGTGGAAAACAGCAGCCCGGCCGTTTTACACGCTTACGACGCAACCAATCTTTCCCACGAACTCTACAACTCCACGCAGGCCTCCGGCGGCAAGGACAATTTCAGCAGCAACAAATTCATCACCCCGATGGTCGCCAATGGACGGGTGTATGTTGGCACCTCGAGCAGCGTAGCCGTCTTCGGTTTGCATTGAGTATTAAAGATCCTCTCGGAATCCCTGAACCTGTACCTCAAGCCTTCCAGTCCTGAGGGTTCATGTGTATCGCTCCGCCGCCAGGGTCTCATCGTAAAATGGTGTTGCGATGGAGTGAGGCACCGGGACAATGGGAAAGAACTGGGGAAATCGTCCTTGGGAAGTCGATTTTATCCCCGCACACAAAACCTTACCCGCAACTCTCGATTTCGCTATTGTCGGCGGCGGGTTCACGGGTCTGGCTGCGGCCGCTTGGTTGAAAACTCTGGCCCCGGATAAAAGCGTCGCGCTGTTTGAGTCCGACGTGATTGGAGCCGGCTCCAGCGGCCACACGGGTGGCATGGCGCTGGCGGAAACTGCGGCCGGAGACTTGCCTGGCCTCGGAGATGTGCTCGCCGGCTATCGCAAAATCCTTAAGAAATTACAGGTGGATGCGGATCTCACGCTTCCCGGAGTATTTGAACTGGGGCGCAGCAAACCCTCGAAAAACTCGCCCATCTCCTGGAAGGACTCCGGCCATCTCCGCGTGGTAGCGGAAGTGCCCGGCGGCTCGATCAATCCAGGAAAGATGATCAGCGGTTTGGCACGAGCCGCCGAACGCGCCGGAGTTTTGTTGTTCGAGCATGCCGCCGTGGATGAAATGAAATTTCCGGACACTCTGGAACTCCAGACCGCCGTAGGGGCAGTGCGCGCCGCGAACATCCTCTTCGCCACAAATGGGTTTGCTCAAGAACTGAACGGACTGAGGGGACGAGTCCAAACCGCCTTTACCACAGCAATGATGACAGAGCCCCTCAGCGAAGAAGCACTTGCCGACATCGGGCTCGCTGAAGGCAAGCCTTTCTATACCGTGGATCTGCCCTACCTTTGGGGAAGATTGCTCAACAACGCGCTGATTTTCGGCAGCGGGCTTATCTTCTTTGAAGATTGGCGCGGGGTGCACACCTTGGACGTTAACCAAGGCGAAGTCGTTGTAGTTTTTGACAGGCTTCAGAAGCGCATCCGCAATCTCCATCCGACTCTTCAGCATGTGAAATTCACCCACCGCTGGGGCGGCCCGATCTGTATCTCCGAAGCGTGGAAACCCGTGTTCGAACGCCACATGAAAAGCAAGAACGCGATCGTCCTGGGCGGTTTCTCCGGCCACGGAGTCGCCCAATCCGTCTATCTGGGTGCTTGGGCGGCCGAGGCTATGCTGGGCAACAGGGAATTGCCAACGTGGAAATAAATCCGTTAGTGTGGAATCACGGCCACCGATTTCAGTAGCGCCGACACGCCATTCCACAGAATCTGCACGCCGATGCAAACTAGTAGGAAACTGGATAAGCGCATGATCACGTTCATCCCAGTTTCTCCAAGCGCGCGCGCCAACCGGTCGGCGAACGCATAACAAATATAAACGGACGCCGCAATCAGCAGCGCGCCGATCACCGCTCCCAATATCGAATAAATGATCTGATGGCCACCGTGCGGTTCGTTCGCGCCAAGCGTAATGGCCACAGAAATTGAACCCGGGCCCACGGTCAACGGCAGCGTCAAAGGATAAAATGCCTTGGTCGAGAGGTTCTCAGCGCTTACGCTTCGGTGCACATCCGCTTTTGTGCTGTCCTCGTCTTTTTGTTTGAGCAAGGCCCACCCCGTCGATGTGAGTACCAAACCTCCGCCAACCTGAACCACGGGCAACGAAATTCCAAAGAAGGCCAAGATGTGCGTGCCAATGAAATAAGAAACTACAATCAACGCAATGCTGTTCAGCGCGATGCGGCGCGAAAGAAGTTTTCGCTCGTCCGCGGAATAGTAATGCGTAAGCGAGAGGAAAAGCGGCGCGCCGCCTAGCGGATTCACGATCGGGAACAGAGTCGTGAATATCAGAAATGTCGATTTGAGAAATTGTGCCATTTGACTGTGCTGCCCAAGTATAACCAGACGCCTGACGCCGACAATCTCCTCCTACCGCTTGGCCCCGAGCTTCGCGGTCGTAATCACTTGGCCCACGTGCCGCTGTGTGTGGTCCGCCACATGCACTAGCAGGCCGCCGAGCGTCGTCGGTAGTTGCTTCTTGCCAACTGCGCGCGCCGCTTCAAGGTCTAAGGCCGCAAGAATCCTCACCCGACGGCATGCGCTTTCCAGCGCAAGATTCAGTTCGGCAAGAAGAGCGTCGTGCTTCGCATCGGGTGCGGGCTCGGACTTCAGCAAAGCCACCTGGGTTTCATCGAGCGCTCGTCCCTCCGCATAGGTGAGCAAGCGATCCAGGCTACGGCCAATGTGTCGCAGATGAAAAGCCACGGACGCAATTCCGCCCGGCCGCTCGTTGAGTTGTTCGTCCGAGAGCGGAAAGCACCATTTCCATATGTCTTCCTTAGCAAGCATCAGGGCGTGCAGGACGCCGCGCGCCACAGCAGGCACGTCGCCCAGCGTTCCGCGCAGCCACGGTTCCGGCAAATTTGGCTCGGTTTCGTTCATTTCGCCCTCCATGCGTCTTTTGGTTCACAGCAAAAGCTCGTGGTTTGACAGGCAGGATAGCACCACATAGGATGAGAAAACTCGGACGCCGAATCAAGCAGAACCTCGGAGCCAGAAAGTTGCCCAAAATCACAAAATCCTCTCGCCTGTACCGCGTTCTGGGACTCGTACTGCTCTTCGCCGCAGCTTTGAGTGTTGCGGCGACTTCGACAACAGAATTAATTCCCGCCGATTCCCAACGCTACTTGGCTGACATCAAGACTCTGACGCAACCAAGGATGGAGGGCCGCGGTGACGGCTCCAAGGGCTTGGTCCGTGCGGAACACCTGCTTGCCGGTCGCTACAAGGCGCTTGGCCTGGAGCCCGCGGGAACCAAGGGCTACCTTCAACCGTTCACGGTCACCACGGGCGCGAAGCTCAAGGGCAAAAATCATTTCCTCATTCAAGATGGCGAAGCGAGAACCGCTCTGAAACTCAATCAGGATTACGTACCTTTCAGTTTTTCGGGTTCCGGCACTGTCACCGGTCCTCTCTTGTTTGCCGGCTACGGCGCAACCGCCGACGAATTTGGCTACGATGATTACGCGGGCATCGACGCCAAGGACAAAATCGTCGTTGTTCTGCGTTACGAACCGAGCGACTTCGCGGCCAAAAGCGGCAATCAAGGCCTGACGACGCACGCGCAACTCATCACCAAAGCGATCAATGCTCGCAATCACGGCGCCAAGGCCATGATCCTGTTGAGCGGAAAGATTGCCGACGGCGAGGAAGATCTGTTACCCCGCTTCGGCAGCGTGGGCGGTCCGGAGAATGTCGGCCTAGCATTTGCCCAGGTGAAGAACGCTGTCGCCGAGGACTGGTTCCGAGCCGCGGGAAAATCCCTCAAGGAAACCCAGGACCAGATCAACTCCACCTCGAAGCCAGCCTCCTTCGCCTTTCCGGATACTCTCCACGACACGCTCACCGTCGACGTCGAAACCACACACGCCACTGTGAACAACGTACTGGCGTATCTCCCAGGCAAAACTGACGAATATGTAATCGTCGGTGCTCATTACGACCATCTCGGCCGCGGCACCTCCGATTCGCTGGCTCCCTCGCAAATCGGCCAGATTCATCCCGGCGCCGACGACAACGCCTCCGGAACGGCCGGCGTCTTGGAACTCGCGCGCATTCTTGCTCCGCTCAAAGGACAACTTCAGCGCGGAATTCTGTTCGCGTCCTTCGCCGGGGAAGAGTTGGGTTTGCTCGGATCCGCCGCGTGGGTTAAAAATCCAACCAAGTCGTTGGACAAAGCCGTCGCCATGCTCAACATGGACATGATTGGCCGCATCAAGGACAACAAAGTTTACATCGGTGGCGTCGGTACGGGATCTACGCTGCCGCAAGTCCTCGACCAGGCTCGTGCCGACTCGCCGCTGAAGTTTGAAATCTCGAGGAGCGGTTACAGCTCCAGCGATCACACTTCCTTTGTCGCTAAGCGCATTCCTGTCCTTTTCTTTTTCTCCGGCCTACATTCCGATTATCACAAACCGTCGGATACCTGGGACAAAATCAATCCAGACTCTGCCGCGCAACTTCTGAACATTGTTGCCCGCGTAACGGTTGAGCTGGCATCGGACGCCGAGAAGCCGGCGTTCCTCACTGTCGTCGAGAACAACCCGCATTCCGGCGTAACCGGCGGAAGTGGCGGCTACGGGCCTTACTTCGGCTCCATCCCCGATTTCGGCGAAACCGAAAACGGTGTAAGGTTTTCGGACGTGAAGCCCGGGTCGCCTGCAGCTAAAGCCGGCCTGAAAGCCGGAGATGTCTTGATTCAATTTGGTGACAAGGCCATCAAGAATCTTTACGATTTCACGGATGCACTTCGTCGCAGCAAAGTCGGCGACGTTGTTCCGGTCACTGTTCTTCGTGAAGGCAAAGAATTGAAGGTTGACGTGAAGTTGGAGCAGCGGAAGTAGGTAGGACTTCTTTTGAATTTCGAGCACAAATCTTAGGGGATAATGTGAAAAAGGGCCATTGGGCTGGATTGTATGTCGCCGGAGTTCTGACTGTAGTGTGCCTTTATGGACCTAGGTTTATTTTCGCATCTTCCCAGAGTGGCCCTCCAGATTCTCTCCTTCTACCGGACGAACAAAAGCATCTCAAGAATGTTCGCCAGCTCACTTTCGGCGGTCAAAACGCCGAAGCCTACTTTTCGATCGATGACAAACAGCTGATCTTCCAGCACCAGGGAGCCGACGTGCCCTGTGACCAGATCTACACCATCGAAGTAGACTCACCGGACGGCAAACCGCCCGTCCCGAAGCTCGTCAGCACCGGCAAGGGCCGCACAACGTGCAGCTACTTCTTTCCCTCCGGAGACCGGATTCTGTTTTCCTCCACTCACGCCACCAGCGCAGACTGTCCGTCCAAGCCGGACTATTCCCATGGTTACGTCTGGCCCATTTATAGTTCCTATCAGATTTACACGGCCACGCCGGACGGCTCCGATCTGAAGCAACTGACGCATTCCGCTGGCTACAACGCGGAAGCTACCATCACCCGTGACGGCAAGCACATCGTATTCACCTCCACGCGCAACGGCGACCTGGACATCTACACCATGGACGCCCACGGCGGCAACGTGAAGCAGCTGACCAACGAACTCGGCTACGACGGCGGACCTTTCTGGTCCTATGACGGCACAAAAATCGTCTATCGGGCCGAACATCCCCAAACGCCCGAAGCGATCAAGGACTACAAAGATCTGTTTGCGCAAGGCCTGATTCGTCCCGGCAACCTGGAACTCTGGGTGATGATGGCCGACGGCTCTCACAAGCATCAGGTCACCCATAATGGCGCGGCTAATTTTGCGCCGTATTGGCTACCCGACGGCAAACGAATCGTTTTCGCTTCGAATCAAGCCGATCCCAAAAACGGCCGCGACTTCGACCTTTACGTCATTAAGGAAGACGGAACCGGCCAAGAGCGAATTACCTTTCATCCCGACTTCGACGCATTCCCGATGTTCACTTCCGACGGCAAGCGCCTTGTATGGGCCTCGAATCGCAATGGCAAGGCGCCGCACGAAACAAATATCTTCATTGCAGACTGGGTGGAATAGATTCGCAGGAGGAGCAACCAGCGTGGTCAAGAAGCATGCAGCAAGCATAACGAAGAAAACGCCGGGACTTCGACCCGGGGAATCTGTCCGTCCCCTGATTTCCGATGCGCGCGTTCAAACCCGGCTGAAGCAACTGGGCAAGGAAATTCGCCAGGATTTTCCGACTGAACCTCTTCACCTGATTGGCGTCCTGAAAGGCTCCGTGTTTTTTCTCACGGATCTTGCCCGCGAGCTTGGCGGCGAGGTCTCCTTCGATTTCCTGTCCGTCTCGAGTTACGGGTCCGGCACCGACTCCACTGGTGAAGTGAAATTGATCAAAGATTTGGACGTCAGCATCGAAGGCAAGACCGTCATCGTGGTCGAGGACATTCTCGACACGGGCCTCACTCTCAAATATCTCCTACGTTTCTTCGAAGAGAAAAAACCAAAGCAACTACGTGTTGTCGTTCTGCTGGATAAGATCGAACGCCGCATTGCTGACGTCCGCGCGGATTACACCGGTTTTGTGATTCCGAACGAATTTGTGGTCGGCTACGGCCTCGACTACGACGAGCGCTACCGCAACCTCCCCGACGTTTGTGTTCTGCAGGTTGGGCCGAAAGGGAAAAGCAAGCCCGCGTAATACAAAAGCTCAGTCTCGAGTCCAAGGGGCCCACGCGCGCCTGTTATAATAAATAGCTTCATGGAAGCCACCGATCCGAAATCACAATCCAGCGTGACCACTGACAATAGCCCCGAGGTGATTTCTACCCTCGCGGAACTTGGCGCAGAGGTCAACGCTTCCCTTGATCTGGACGAAGTCCTGGCGCACGCGGCGGTCTTGATCAAAAGGCTCATCGACTACGAATTGTTCGGCGTGTTGATGGTTGATCACGATGGCGCGTCGTTGACGCATCGCTTCGCAATTGGTTATCCCCCGGGTTTGGCGGAAAATCTAAAAGTCCCGATCGGACAGGGAATCACAGGTACCGCTGCCAAGACCGGCCAGCCCGTCCGCGTCAGCGACGTCTCCCAGGACCCACGCTACATCAACGCCATCGACAGCGTGCGGTCGGAATTGGCGGTTCCCTTAATCTTCCGCGGCAAATCCGTAGGCGTGCTGGATATCCAAAGCCGCCATCTGGATTACTTCACAAAGGATCAGCAAACGATTCTCGGTTTGCTGGCGAATCGTCTGGCTGTCGCCATCGAAAACGCTCGACTGTTTCAGCAGGTGAGAACCCAAGCCGAGGCCCTGCTGGTCCTCAACGAAGTGAGTCGCGAAATCAGCTCAATTTTGGATGTGGAAGAGCTGCTTCGCCGCACCGCGGAACTCGTCAAGCGCGTCATCGACTACCAAATTCTCAGCATCTTGCTCTATGACGAGGGGCAGAGAGTCTTTCGTCATCGTCTGGATGTAAAGCATGGCCAAAGAGCTCAGGGAAAACTGCGTGTCGCCGCAACCGAGGGACTTGTCGGTGCCGCCGCGACTTTGCGCGAACCCGTCGTCGTGCCCGATGTCACCAAGGATCCGCGCTATCTCATGGTGAATCCCGAGACTCGGTCCGAGTTAGCCATTCCCATGATTCACAAGGGTAAGGTTATCGGGGTGTTGGACCTCGAGAGCCCGCAACTCAATTACTTCACCGAAGATCATGTGCAGACTCTCTCGATTCTCGCGGCGAATCTCGCGGTTTCCGTCGAAAATGCCCGCTTGTACGAGCAAGTAGCCGAAGGTGAAGCGCGCTTGGAGCGCGATTTGCAGGCTGCAAAGCGCATCCAGGGGGCGTTGCTGCGTCCGGTTCCCACAGAAGATTATGGCCTGGACGTTGCCGCGCGCTATCTCTCCGCGCGAGAAGTGTGCGGCGACCTCTACGAATTTCTTCGCTATGGCCCTCAACAATTAGGCATCGCCTTGGGCGACGTGAGCGGGAAGGGAACTGCCGCCGCGCTCTACGGGGCGGTAGCGATTGGCATCATGCGCAGCCTGGCTCCACAGAAACTTCAGCCGGCCGAAATGTTGCGTCAAATGAATCAACTGGTCGGCGAGCGCCGTATCGAGGGGCGTTTCATGACCGCATGCTTTGCCACCTGGCAAAAAGGCCGTCAAAAACTGCGTGTCGCCAACGCAGGGCAGTCTCAGCCGCTGCTGTACAAGAATGGTCGCTGCGACAAAATCGAGTTGACCGGCTTTCCATTAGGCATCTTCGAGGAAGTCAACTACGACGAATGGGGCGTGACTCTTGAAACCGGCGATACGCTCGTCTTCCACTCCGATGGCATCGCGGAGACCGCTAACGTCGAAGGGCAATTCTTCGGCACCACTCGCCTCAGGCGCCTCATTGAGCAGCATCACGAGCGCACCGCAACGGAAATTGCCGACTTGGTGCTTCGCGAAGTGGACTGGTTTACGCTAAGCGCCCCTCTTTCTGATGACCGTACACTCGTGGTCCTCAAAGTAAAATGAGTGGCACCGGCGGAGCGCGAAAGAATCTGCCGTATGTCGATCCTGCCCGATTCACGCCTCGATTCGGCTGGAAGAAACTGCCTCGCGGCGTAGGACGGGAAGTATTTTGCGAAGGCGTAGCGCTCGACGAAATTGCTTCGCGCTTCGGAACTCCCGCCTACGTTTATAGCCAGCGTGCGATCGAGGATGCCTTTGACGAACTAAAGAGCGGCCTGCGTGAACTGCCGCACCTTTTGTGTTTTGCCGTGAAAGCCAACGGCAATCTCTCGATCTTAAGCTTGCTCGCCAAGCGAGGCAGCGGCTTCGACATCGTTTCTGGCGGGGAATTGGACCATCTCGGCCACATCCGCGTTCCCGGCAACCGCATCGTCTTCAGCGGAGTTGGCAAGACGCGCGAGGAAATCCGCGCCGCACTAGCGTACAAGGCGCATCGAACCGATACACCCGGCATTTTGCAATTCAATGTCGAGTCTCACGCGGAGTTGGAAGTCCTTTTGGAGGAATCCTCCCGAAAGCTCGCAAATCGCTCGAATGCTCCGGGCGTTTCGCTACGTGTCAATCCCGACGTGAAGGCAGGCGGCCACCCCCACATCTCCACTGGCCTCTCCGAGCATAAATTTGGCGTTGCTTGGTTGGAAGCCCGCGCTCTGTATCTGCAATACGGCAATTCCAAGTACATCACCTGGCAGGGAATCAGCACACACATCGGATCGCAGATCCTGGATTTGCGGCCTTTTCGCGATGCGCTAGATCGTCTGGGCGGCTATTTGTTGGATCTGCGCCGGCACGGAATTATTTTGAAATATCTCGATTTCGGGGGTGGCTTGGGCGTGCGCTACACGAACGAATCGCCGATTCCTGCCGGGAAATATGCCCGAATGATTGGGCGCGCAGTCCGGCCGCTCGGCGTCAGCCTCCTGCTGGAGCCCGGCCGCTCCATCATCGCACCTTCCGCCGTCTTGCTTTCCAAAGTCATCTACACCAAGAGAAATTCCACAAAGTCCTTCGTGATTATTGACGCTGCAATGAATGATCTAGCCCGTCCGGTCCTCTATGATGCGCCTCATCCCATTACGCGCGTTCGAGAAAGCAATGCAAACGACCATGGCTCGCGTCAGCGCACGGACATCGTCGGTCCCGTCTGCGAAACGGGAGATTGCTTCCTACAAGGCTGGCCACTCGGCGACGTGCAGCCAGGTGATACCCTCGCCATCTGGGCGGGCGGCGCCTACGGCATGTCCCTGACTTCAAACTACAACGGCCGCCGTCGTCCGCCGGAAATCCTAGTCCACGGGAAAAAGGCGCGCTTGATCCGGCGCCGTGAGACTCAAGCCGACCTCCTGCGGACAGACTCATTGGCCTGAAGGCGCGTTAAACCTCACCCCACTTCAACTTGTTTCGCAGAATCTCAAAATAAGTCTTGTTCGGAGGGTGAATCAGCTTCAGTCGTTCCGCGGCGCGCGTGATGCGAATTCGATCGCCCGCATGTAGCGGGACGCCGGTCTGTCCATCCAGCGTAAGAAACACCGAATCCGAATTCTCTTCCATGCGCAGCTCAATCTTGGATACATCCGGCACTACGACCGGTCTGTCGCTCAACGTGTGCGGGCAAATCGGTGTAATCAGGATCGATTCCACCGCTGGATGGACAATCGGCCCCCCCGCGGACATGGAGTAAGCCGTCGACCCTGTCGGCGTAGCAACAATCAATCCATCTGCGCGATACCGGCACACGAACCCGCCATCGATGTGCAGCTCCAGCTCGATCATCCGCGCCAGCGTGCCTTTATTTACAACCGCCTCATTCAACACAAGCTGTTTCGTCAACGCGTTGTCGTTGTGCGAGCGCTCCGCCAATAACATCACGCGCTCGCTGACCGGGGCGCACCCCGCAAGCGTTTGTTCCAACGCCGGATACAGTTCCTCCAGCGTAAAGCTCGTCAAGAACCCCAACCCGCCCAGGTTGATCGGCAGAATCGGAGTTCCATGGGGAGCCGCTTCCCGCGCCGCCGCCAAAAGCGTCCCATCCCCGCCCAACACCAAGAGCAGGTCCGCTTCCTGCGCGATCTGGTGCCGCGTCTTGCCAATATCGCTACGACTGATCGGGCCCGCGGTTTCAGAGTCGATCACCGTGGCAACACCGCGTTCGTGCAGCCAATCCAATAACTTCGGCACGACCTCGACAAGAATCGAGCGACGCGGCCGCGAAATAATCCCAATCGTCTTGTAGCATGAAGAGGAAGCCATGGATTATTGCGATTCTACCCTAGCCCCTTTTCTGGCGTGTAGAAAATACTCTTGGTTGCCTTCAGCGCCCGCCAAACGGCTCGGCGCGCTATCCAGGACGGTCAGTCCCAGCGATTCTGCCGCTTTTCGGACACTGGCGATTGCCGTTTCATGGAGTTTCAGATCCCGCACAATGCCGCCTTTGCCAACGTCCTCGCGCTCCAACTCAAACTGCGGCTTAACCAAAATCAAGAGGTCTGCACGCGCCTTTGCGCACGCAGCCGCACCAGGCAGCACCTTCCGCACCGAAATAAAGGACACGTCCGCCACGACCAGATCCACCGCCTCGCTAACATCGTTCGCAGCCAGTTCACGTGCATTCTTCTTTATGCGAAGCACCCGCTCGTCTTCGCGCAGCTTCCACGCCAGTTGATCGGTGTTGACGTCCACAGCATAAACACGGAGTGCTCCATGCTGCAGCAAGCAGTCCGTAAATCCGCCCGTAGATGAGCCGACATCCAAACAAACCAGCCCCTGCGGGCTCACCTGAAAGCCCTCCAACGCGCCTTCCAGCTTGAATCCGCCGCGGCTCACATACTTCTGCAACCGGCTGTGCACTTCGATCCGCGCTGACTCTGCAATATCGGCTCCTGCTTTCTCAGCCTTCTTCCCGTCAACTTCAATCTCACCAGCCAGAATCATCGCCTGTGCCTTCTGGCGCGATTCGGCCAGGCTGCGCTCCACCAACAACACATCAAGCCTTTTTCGCGTGGATTTGCCGCTCATGGATTTGCGCTTCTAAGCGCGGCGAAGAACCAGGAACTCCCCAATGGCGCGCAGTCGGTCCGCACGCTCGCCATACACCTGCAGCTCAGCAATCGCTCTTTTGGATAGCTCTTCCGCAAATTCATGGGATCGCTCGAGTCCGAACACCGCCGGGTAGGTGGCTTTCTGTTGCGCGATGTCTTTCCCGGCTGTTTTACCAAGTGCCGCCGACGATTCCTCTACGTCCAGAATGTCGTCGGTCACCTGAAACGCCCAACCAATGGTTTCTCCAAACCGTCTCAGGCGCGCGACATCTTCCCCCGATGCGCCCGCACAGAGAGCCCCGGAGGTAATGGCTGCACGAATCAGCGCTGCTGTCTTCGACCGGTGAATATACTCCAGCGTCTCCGGCCCGACTTTTTTGCCTTCGTTTTCCAAATCTTCTACCTGCCCGCCGACCATTCCCTTCACGGTCCCTGCCGACCTCGCAATTTCGGTCACCATCGCTACGCGTCGTTCCGCCGAAACCGGCGCCGCTGCAACGGTCTCGAAAGCCAGTGTCAGAAGGCCGTCTCCGGCAAGGATGGCCGTCGCTTCTCCGAATTTCTTGTGAGACGTCGGCTTTCCCCTCCGCAAATCGTCATTGTCCAGGGCCGGCAGATCATCGTGAATCAGCGAATAGGTATGAATGAATTCAATCGCACAGCCCGGATACAGCGCATGCGACTCCGCCGAATCAAAAATGCGTGCTGTCTCCAGGCAAAGGATGGGCCGAATACGCTTTCCGCCCGCGAACACGGAATATCGCATCGCTTGATGGATCGAAGATGGCTGCACGGACTCACCGGGCAGCAACCGCTCGAGATGAGCGTCAACCGCCAAACGGTCTTCTTCAAAAAAAGGGGGGAGTTTCATCGGATCGAATTGCGTTTGTGCCCGTGCCAGTGAGGGGGCCTCACGATTTATTCTCACCCTCGGCTTCAAAAGCCTCGGCCACTACCTTCCCATCCGCTTTCTTCAACAAAACCTCTACTCGTCCTTCTGCCTCTTCCAGTTGCTTTTGACATTCCCGCGAAAGTCCCACTCCCTCTTCGAACAATTTCATTGCTTCGTCGAGCGATAGCTGCGGGCTCTCCAACCTGCGCACTACCTCTTCCAAGCGCGCCAGCGAGCGCTCAAAATCTGGCTTCTTCGGCGGTTCCGGTTTTTTCGGTAAAGGTTGATTCACGCATTCCTCTTGAGCGGTCAGCACTCAGATTTTTCTGCCTATTTTTGACAGTGCGAGCAGAAATAGGTTGATCTGCCGCCTTGCTCCCAACGCTTGATCGGCTGTCCGCAGCGCTTGCAGGGCAGTCCTTCGCGTTGATAAACGCGCAAGATTTGTTCAAGCCCCTGAAACCACCAATTCGGATCGCGGAACACGGGAGCCGGGTGCAAACAGCATTCTAAAGCACGCCGAAGAACTGACACAATCGCTTTATGGAGTTTCGCGGCTTCTTTCCAGCTCAATGATTTTCCGTGGCGCCGCGGATCAAGCTTCGCGTGCCACAAAGCCTCGCAGGAATAAATATTACCGATGCCGGCTACACGAGTCTGGTTCAACAAGAATTGTTTCAAAGGGGTTCGGGATCCGCTGAGTTTCGCTCCGAGAAACTCGGTCGTGAATTCTGGCGACAGTGCATCCACGCCGAGCCGCTGCAAAGGAACGCAGTCTTCAGCCGATTCCCAACCGTGAACCCGCCCGAAATGCCGTCCATCCACAAACCCCAAAGCTCCGCGCGCAAATTCGAACGCTACATCCACATGTACGCCGTCCGTGCCGCGACTCGCCCGCTTCAGCAAATCCTTCGCGCTGGAAAACCAAATCAATTGGCCGTCAAGCTTGAAATGCATCTCGATCAACCCGCGATCGAGTTCGAGAAACAAATACTTGCCATGTCTCCACACACTAACTACGCGGCGCCCCTCGCAGAGCTTTGCAAATTGCGCCGGTGCTTGAGGCCGCGTCGCAATCGGATGAAGCGCGTGTACGCACCGTATCCGTTGCTCGCGCACCAACGGACGAAGCGTTCGAGCTATTGCTTCTACTTCAGGAAGTTCCGGCATGAAAAAGGCATGTCCTCAAGCACCTGGCTTCAGCGTTAGCGTATGCCGCCGCACTTTGGCTTCCGCGGCGTCAGAAAAGGGCGCGTAGATCGATTTGCCTTCAAACCAATAAGAGAATTGATCGCGATAGTGCTCACTTCCCGCTTGGCCGGATTCTCCTCCGGTGATCAGCATGATCGATTGATCCCAATCCGCGGTGTTTGCCACGAATCGCTCGGAAGGACCGTCGTGTCGCGTGGCTGCTCGCGGGCTCCATACCGTGCCGGATTGCGGTTGATTCGCGATGCTCAGCAATTTTCTCAAAATGCCTTGCCGTCCGATCGGGTGCAGCATGTCCAGATAGTTAAACCGCTTCCACGGCCACTCGTCCGGATCGGCGTCTTTCGTTTTTTCTTGCAGATAATTCACGGCCTGGTCCGCCGCTGCGCTCAACAGTTCGTCATAGTTCTTGTAATCCGATGGCAACCACCGCGCCGGCCGCTCCGTCAACACGCGCTGCAAAAATGCCATGTGCCGCCAGTGATAGTCCTTCGCGTATTCTCCAAGCTGCGGTTGCAGAACCAGGTCCAGAGCGCGATACAAAGCCGCGTCTAAAAACGACACCACCGAAGAATTGGCGTCCGCCATGCCGTTCCAATTTTTCGCCTCTTCGATAAGCTTTTTCGCGCGCGGGTCCTTCACCGGGGCCGCTTTTGCCGCTGCCGACAGTTGCTCTGCCAGAAACACGTGAGGATAGCTGTAAATGTCTGTCTGAATCTTCAGCATGTCCTCGGGTCGCAAGCCCGTCTTATCGTGCAGCAGGTCGTAAATTCTCGCCGTACGGTACGGCTCTTCCCAGTCATCCGTGAGATACGGCTTGTAATTCGGTCCTGTAACCCGCGCGTTCGCTGTGACGATCATTCCGCTCTCGGGATTGAACACCTGCGGCAGTTGCTCAAACGGAATGTATCCGGTCCATTCGTAATCGTCCGTATCTCCGGGCATTGGCACTTCCCCATGCCCCTTCTTCCGCACCGGCACGTGCGCTCCAAGCACGTAGCCGATATTTCCATCCACATCCGCGTACACCACGTTTTGCCCCGGCCCCCAAATACCTTTCATCGTTTCCCGGAATTCGCCCCAATTTTGCGCCTTCCCTAGCCAATTGAAGAAATTGCACAACGCCCCGGGTTCCAACACCGTCCACCGCATCGCGTAGCTCTTGTCGCCGTCCTGACGCACCACTGGACCATGCCGCGTTACAACTAATTTCAAATGCTCATCGGGCTCGCCCTTCACCTTGATCACTTCGTCGTAGACGGCTGCCTTTTTCCACGCGCCATTCACCCGGTATTCGTCAGAGTTTGCCGGGTTAAACGTCTCGATATATAAGTCCAAAACGTCGGCTCCGTTATTTGTGAATCCCCATGCAATCCGGTCGTTGTGACCCACAACGACCATGGGCGCTCCCGGCAGCGCAAACCCCTTCACATTCCACCCCGGCGCCGTTAAGTGCACCTCATACCAGATCGGCGGCAGGGTCAGGTCCAAATGCATGTCATTCGCAAGCAGCGGCTTTCCCGTCGCCGTGTGTTCTCCGCTCACTACCCAGTTGTTGCTGCCGAGGGAGCGACGAATCTCGCGCTGTGATTCTCCAAGCCAATTCTTGACCTCCTCGGCAAAGGCCGAAGCAAGCCCCGTCTCGCCCGCGATCGTCGGACGGGAGGGCACTTCCCGGTGCGTCTTCTGCACATCCGATGGGTCCATTTCGTCATCGTCTTCGTCGCGGTCCGAATGCACCGCCGTGTGCGGATCCTTTCCCGTGCTGGCGTCTCCCACGACAAAATGATCCATGGACGCTTCCGGGCTGTAGAGGTCCTTCGCCAACTCCGGCCCGACCTTCTCGGTCACAATTGCCCGGCCTATTTCTTCTTCGCGTGTGTCGGTCAGTGTCCGATACATGTAGCAGCCAATCACCAGCGTATCGGTGGGCTGCCACGGCTGGGGCTTGTAATTCAGCAGCGTGAACTCGATCGGCAGTCGAGTGACATGCTGCTGGACGTATAGATTTACGCCATGCGCGTACGCTTCCATCACACGTCGCACTTCGGGGTCCATCATCCCGAAATCCCGCTCCACGGCACGGCTGAAGTTCAACATACGGAAGTCTTTGTCGATCTGCAGAGTGGCAGGACCAAGCACTTCGGAAAGTTGTCCCCGCGCCGCCCGGCGCAATAGATCCATCTGCCACAGCCGGTCCTGCGCCATCACATAGCCTTGAGCTTCGGCTAGATCCTCTACAGAAGCCGCTCGAATATGCGGCACGCCCCAATTGTCCCGCTCCACGCTTACTTCGCCCTTCAGTCCAGGGAGAACCAAAGAGCCATCCAACTGCGGCAAGGGGCGATAGACATACCACCAGATCGCTGTGGCCACAATCACCACCACGACTCCGGCGATCCACAGCAACAGCCGCAGGATTGTCCGCACCAGGAATCTCTCTCCTTCGGGAAATTCAAGTCTAGTGGACCCTGCCCGCTGCGTGCAACCCACTCCGTGTCTAGCCGAACGCCTGGACCTCGATGTGCGATCGCTCGGCTGAAAGTCTTCGTCTGTCTCTTCTCCTCGCCAATCTCAGCCAATGCTTCTCTCGCGGCACCGAGACTAGTCCGGCAAACGTCCGATATCGGTACTGCTACAATGCGGCTAAGGGGCAATCGCTCGGATGTTTCTGCTACGGCTCATCGGCGTCCTCATACTCGTAGCGCTAAACGGCTTTTTCGCCGCCGTCGAGTTTTCGCTTGTCGCAGTGCGCATCTCGCGCGTCCGCCAACTAGTCGCCCGCGGAAGTGCCCAGGCAAAAATCGTGGAGCAGCTTCTCGCCGACCTGCATCGGGTTGTTTCCGGTGTCCAGCTCGGCATCACCTTGACCAGCCTGGCGATCGGAGCCCTGGGCGAAATCACCGTGGCTACGTTGGTTCAAAGCCTGATGCCCACTCAAGGCTCCTTTCGTACGCTGCTGCTCATTCATGCCGCCGCTCTGGCGATTTCTTTCCTTTTCTTGAGCGCTATCCACGTCGTTCTCGGCGAACTCGTTCCGAAGACCGTCAGTCTCGCGCGAGCCGAGCGCGTGGCTCTCATGGTGTCTCGCCCGTTCCTTTGGTTTCTCAACACCTTTCGCTGGGCCATCGATCTCCTCGAGGGCGCTTCCGGACTAATCGTGAAAGCCCTCGGCATCATGTCGCCCGCCGGCCACGGCGTCGCTCATTCCACCGAAGAACTCCAGATTCAAATCCAGCAGGCGCGCGAACGCGGCTTGCTCGCCGCTGGGGAAGAGAAGTTCATCCTCAGCGCTCTCGAGCTAAACCAACTGCAGGTTCGCGAAATTATGGTTTCGCGACCGGACATGCACACGCTTCCGATCGAAGCCACGTTGGACGAAGTCATGAGCATGTTCGCCACCACGCAGCGGTCCCGCATCCCCGTGTACCGAGAGACCCTCGACCACGTCCTCGGCTATGTCCACATCAAGGACATGATGTGGGTCTGGCTCGACCACGAACGCCGCCTCCAGGAGCAATTGCCTCCGCCGCAGCCATTCGATCTACGCCGCATCCTTCGCGAAATCCTGATTGTCCCGGAAACCAAGCCGGCGAGCGAACTGCTTGCTGAATTGCGTTCACGTCACGTTGCTATGGCTATGGTCGTCGATGAATTTGGCAGTATCCTTGGTCTAGTCACCACGGAAGACCTGCTGGAACAACTGGTAGGCGAGATCCACGACGAATTCGACGTTGTCGAAAAGCCGCTCACCCTTTCCGACGGTGCCGTGATCTTCGACGCCGCTCTCAACGTCCACGACCTGGATACGCAGTACAGCATCACCCTACCCGAGGATCCCGCTTACGCCACCGTCGGGGGCTTCGTACTGGATCAACTTGGTTTCATTCCTCGCGGCGGCGAAAGTTTTGAGTTTGGCGGTTATCGATTCACCGTCATCGAAATGGACGGTCGCCGCGTCGCCCGCGTCAAAATTCAATTGCTTCCGTCAAAGGCCGCGGAAACTTCAGCTGCAGCCGGATCGGCTGCCACCGGCGCCTCTGTCGCGGTCGCCAAACCGAATTCCGGCAGTCGAAAGAGCTGAACTCAACCGCCCATGGCCCGCCACATTCTCCATCGCCTCCTGCTCACTCTCCCCGCGCTCTGGCTTGTCCTTACCTTGGTCTTTTTCCTGATTCATATTGTTCCAGGTGACCCTGTCGAGCAAATGCTCGGCGAAGGCGCCACTCCGGTCCAAGCTGCACAATTGCGGCACTCGCTTGGGCTTGATGAACCACTTCATGTCCAATACGCCCGCTATCTCGGCCAGACCCTTCGCGGTGATCTTGGCGAATCGTTCAAATTCCAGGCTCCCGTTCGCCACGTCATATTCGAACGCTATCCTGCCACTCTCGAGCTCGCCTTCCTCGCGCTCTTGGTTTGCGCTGCCATCGCGATTCCCGCCGGCGTGCTCGCGGCCCATCGCCGCGGCTCAAATGCGGATCGTTCGATCGGCGTCTTCACTCTTCTCGGCCTCGCGGTTCCAAACTTTGCTCTTGGCCCTCTTCTGATTACTCTCTTCTCGATCAAACTCGGCTGGCTCCCCGTTTCCGGCCGCGGCGGCACGCTCAACTACATTCTGCCCGCTGTCACACTCGGCGCCGCCCTCGCCGCCATCCTCACGCGTATGGTCCGCAGCTCCATGCTCGAAGAGCTTTCCAGCGACTACGTTCGCACCGCTCGTGCCAAGGGCCTCTCCGCCACTGCGGTCCTCCTGCGTCACGCGTTGCGTAATGCGCTCATCCCCATCATCACCATTCTCGGTTTGCAGTTCGGTACGCTCCTTGCCGGCACTATCGTTACCGAAACCATTTTTTCATGGCCGGGCATCGGTCGCCTCACCGTCATGGCCATCTCCTCTCGGGACTACCCGCTGCTGCAGGGCTGTATCCTGGTCATCGCGCTATCTTACGTCCTCGTGAATCTGCTCACCGATGTTTTCTACGCCTTCATCGATCCGCGGGTGCGCCTGTCATGACCACCGGCGCATCCTTGCGGGAATTTCTTCGCCAAAGCCTCCTCGCCCGTGCAGGCTTTGCCATCGCGTGCCTGCTGCTGATCGTCGCTCTGCTCGCACCTTGGATTTCGCCCTCCGATCCTGCGTCGCAACACCTCGCCGCCCGCCTCGAGGCTCCATCCCTCTCTCATTGGATGGGCACCGACGAACTCGGCCGGGACATCCTCTCGCGTGTCATGTTCGGCGCGCGGATCTCTCTCTTCGTTGCTGTCTGTGTAGTTCTTGGCTGCGGTCTGACTGGCCTTGCCTTGGGCATGCTCGCCGGCTACCACGGCGGGGTATTTGATCGCATTGTCAATCTACTCCTGATCAACGCCTTCCTCTCATTTCCAGGAGTTTTGTTAGCCATAGCCTTCGCCGCCTTCTTCGGCCCTGGAATCGGCAAAGTCATTCTCGCGCTGGTCATCACCGGCTGGGCTGGCTACGCGCGCCTCGCCCGCGCGCAAGTCCTCAAGGTCAAAGAATTGGAATTTGTCCTCGCCGCGCGTTCCCTGGGCGCGTCGCACCTTCGCATTCTCGTGCGCCACCTCTTGCCCAACATTCTTCAGCCCGTGCTGATCCAAGCCACCATCGGACTGGCCGGCGCGATCCTAGCTGAAGCCACTCTTAGTTTTCTCGGCTTGGGAGTGCTGGCGCCACTCCCCAGTTGGGGCGCCATGCTCAACGATGCGCGCAACCATCTCTTTGACGCCCCTCACATGGTGGTCTTTCCCGCTCTAGCTGTTCTATTAGCCGTGCTGGCCTTCAATCTTCTGGGTGACGCTTGGCGCGACTGGCTCGACCCCCGCACCCGCTCGCAAATGACCGCCCTCGACCAATCCCGCTAATCAAAATTGTCTGCGCAAACGTTGTACAGCTGCGCTCCAGGTCCGCACGCACATTGCATCTTGAGAGCTGTTTCTTCTGCTGTCGTGCTGATTAGGGGGGCGGAGCTTCAGCTCCGACATTGAACCTCATCGAAGTCCGGCTTCAGCCGCTGAGGAATCCGGCTCCCGAGCCTAACGTGCGTCGCCGACCAAACTCCGGTCACCACCTTACTTCGTCAACAAAACCGGTGTGCCCCGTCCTGTTCCCAGTGCCTTCGAAGCATTCCCCTTGTTGACCGCAATCTCCACGTACCCGCTTGAACCCACATACGCCACCGGCTCTCCCGTATTCCCACTGGCAAACGTATGCACCATTCGGGTCACTGGATGGCTCCCTACCTGCAAATGAATCTCGCCCTTCTCCGCCGAAGTCGCCGGCAAATCCTCCGGCCGGAAATTCGTAATCAAATTTCCAAATCCATCCACCTTTAGTACCACGCCCTTCATCACCCCGTCCGACTCTTTCGGCTTCGGCAGAGCCAACCGCTTGAAATCCTCAATCTCCTCGCCCATGCTCGCCGGCTGCCAATGTTTCGAAAGCCACCCCGCCACTGGCGCGAAAACGTCGCGTCCATGGAACGTCCGGCTCACCGGCTGGTTAAAGTAGTGCTCGCTGGTCAAATGCCGCACCACAACGTTCTGCTCCTTCTCATAAACACCCGAAAGCACGCCGTTGTCCGGCGCAATAAAATACTGGTTCTGGCCGCTCACCAGCAGCGGCCGCCGCGCCGTTCCGACGCCGGGATCCACAATCACTACGTGGATCGTGCGCGGCGGAAAATATTCGTACGCCGCCGCAATCGCCAGCGCCCCATCGAGCAAGTCGTACGGCGCAATCCCGTGCGTGATGTCGATGATCGTCGCTTCTGGATTAATCTTAAGGATGACCCCTTTCAACACTCCTACCAGGTGGTCATCGGTCCCGTAGTCCGTCGTCAAAGTAATGATTGGATTGGTCAAGTCCGTCTCCCTCTCCCTCTGGAGAGCTCTCCCTCGGTTCGCGGCGCGGAGAGGCACCCCGCATCTTCGACGCTAACGGACCCCAGCCGAAATCGCAACAATTCGCGCAAAAAGCGCTACGCAACCGCCAACGTCTGCCGACCGTCACGCGCTATACCGAGGGGCTGGCAGGGTCCTAATGGCAGCATTGGTGTCAGTGCTTGGCGGATGCGATCACGGAGCAGTTGCAATGCCTGCTGGTTAGGTTTGTGAAATAGCGCTTTATGGGATTCGACCCAGGATCGTAACTGACCGAGATGACTCACTGAGCAGGAGCTTCTTGGGGACCGTCACCAACGCAGGAAAGCGTCACCCAGAACGGGTCTTTGTCATGGCAAGCCCCAAAACCGCAGCCGTAGTCCTCCTGGATAATCTTCGAAAGTTCGAAACCAGAATCTGAAAGAGGCGAGAGCTGTTCTTTCAACCAACGGCAAAATCCTCCCCCAAAACAACAGGGATTGATGAAGTGCAGCTTCACTTTCCGGTGCTCAAATAGCCCGGTTTCGACCCTAATTCTCTCATTCATGCTCTCAATGGGATTCGTTTCTCAATGCACGTTGAGAAAACGGACTGTAAAGCACAATTTTATAGGCGGGGTAGTCTCCGCGCGTCCTACTTTGCGGCTGTGTCATAAACAGCCACTCCTAGCATTCCGAAACGGGGCATCATCGAAGCGCCCCACACCTCCTTGCGTTCGCACTACGCCCATCGTACGATTTCAAATTGGTGTGCCGCGCGGATTTTGCTCCGTAGACTTGGTCTCAAGCCAGGGAGATGTTCCGATGAAATCGGTCGTCGTGGTGGGTGCGCAATGGGGCGACGAGGGCAAGGGCAAGGTTGTCGATTATCTTGCCGGTTCGTTTGACTACATCGTCCGCGTTGCCGGGGGCCACAATGCAGGCCACACCGTTATCATCGGTAAGGACCGCTACGTTCTTCAGCTCATTCCCTGCGGAATCTTGCGCCCCAAGCAGCAGGCCGTCATCGCTACCGGCGTCGTCATTGATCCGGCCGCGCTCGTCGCCGAAATCGAAACCCTCGCGAAAGCCGGAGTCGACGTCAAAGGCCGCCTGCACATCAGCAATCGCGCTCACCTGATCTTCCCGTATCACCGTGAACTGGACATGGCCGCTGAAGCAGCCCGCGGCGCAAACAAAATCGGCACCACTTCGCGCGGCATCGGCCCCGCTTACGAAGACAAAATGGCCCGTCGCGGTCTTCGCGTCGTCGACCTGCTCGATCCCGCTCTCTTCCGCGAAAAAGCCGCCCGCGTAGTCGCGGAGAAAAATCGCATCGCCCAAGGCGCCTATGGCGCCCAGGTCGATTTCTCTCACGAAGTCGAAGCCTCCCTGGCCCTCGGCGAAAAAATCCGATCCTACATCGGCGACACGGCGGAACTCGTCAATCGCGCTCTCGACCAAGGCAAATCTGTCCTGTTCGAAGGCGCCCAGGGCACCATGCTCGATATCGACCACGGCACCTACCCCTTCGTCACGTCCTCGAGCGCCATTTCCGGCGGAGCCACCACCGGTGCTGGCGTACCGCCCACAAAAATCCAGCATGTCCTCGGCATTTCCAAAGCCTACACGACCCGCGTTGGCGGCGGGCCATTTCCGACCGAAATGCCCGACCTCGAAGCCAAGGAAGTTCGCGAACGCGGCAAGGAATTTGGTGCCGTCACCGGGCGTCCTCGTCGGTGTGGCTGGCTCGATCTCGCCGAGCTGAGCTACGCCAAGATGATCAACGGCATCGATTCTCTAGCGATCACCAAACTCGACGTCTTCGACACCCAACGCGAAATTAAGGTCTGCACCGGCTATTGCTACAAGGGTTCGCCCATTCACGAAATGCCCGCCTCCGCCGAAGAATACGAGCGGGTCACACCAGTCTACAAATCACTGCCCGGCTGGTGCGCCGACACCTACGGCGCCACGGATGCCTCCAAGCTCCCCAGAGCCGCGATCGACTACCTCCGTTTCGTCTCCGATTTCCTGCAACTCGAAATTGGCATGATCTCCACCGGACCCGAACGCGATGCCACCATCATCCAGCCCGGCACTCTCCTCGCCCGCTGGTTGTAGCGCCGCGCCTGAAGGCCGGCATCCTCGGTTCACGTAGCATGGGCTTCAGCCCGTGTTTCCCCGCCTTTGTAGGGCCCGCTTTCCGAAGCGGGCTGGTTGGTTGCGATTCACAAATCGCCCCATTCTGCGTGCGCTACAATGATCACCGCATGCTCTCGTTCTCCGACGCCCGCCAACTCGTCATCGTGCAATCCAAATCTCTCGCGGGCATTCGTCCAACAATCACTCTTCCCGTTTCCGATGCTCTCGGCCACATCCTTGCCGAGGAGGTCCGCTCCGATCGCGAATACCCACCGTTCAACCGCGCCACCCGCGATGGCTACGCCGTCTCCGCCGCCGAAGCCCATCCCGGCGTGACTCTCCATTGCATCGGCGAAATCAAAGCTGGCGACACCGTCTCCCAACCCCTCACCCCCGGCACCTGCCTCCAAATCATGACTGGCGCCGCCGTCCCGTCCGGGGCGAATGCCGTCATCATGATCGAATTTACCCAGCGCAAAGACGATGCCGTGACCTTCGATCGCCCGACTCAGCCGGGGCAAAACATCGTTGCTCGCGGCAGCGAAGCTCACGCAGGCGATCTTGCTCTCTCTCTTGGTCTCCGCCTCGGCTTCGCGGAATTGGCCGTCGCCGCCCAAGTTGGTGCCATCGCTCTCCGTTGCTACAAGAAACCCCGCGTCGCCATTCTCTCCACCGGAGACGAAGTCGTGCCCATCACCGAAACACCCGGTCCCTTCCACATCCGCAACAGCAACACGGTTTCCCTGGCCGCCCAAATTCGGATCGCTGGCGGCGAACCCGTTCCGCTTTTAAATGCCCTCGATCGTGTCGACGACCTGTCTTCGAAAATTGAGCAAGGCCTCCGCGAAGACATCCTCGTTCTCTCTGGCGGCGTCTCGATGGGGAAGTACGACCTCGTCGAATCGGTGCTCAAAGGCATGGGCGCCGAATTTTTCTTCGACGCCGTCGCGATTCGTCCCGGCAAGCCCGCGGTATTCGGCCGTTGCCGCAACACCTTGGTCTTCGGCCTTCCTGGTAATCCCGTCTCCACCATGGTCACGTTTCAACTCTTCGTCATCCCCGCGCTGGACGTGCTCAGCGGAACCGAACCGCGGCCCCTCCCGTTGCTCGAAGCAACGCTAGCCGAGCCTCTTCAGGAAAATCCTAGCCTTACCCATTTCCTCCCAGCCCGGCTGGAATGGCCAAGTTCGGTAGCGCCGACTTTAAGCCGGCTTTCCGGCGAAGTCCGCCCATTACGTTGGCAAGGCTCCGGCGACATCGCTGCCCTCACGCACGCCAACTGTTTTCTCGTCGTCCCTCCGGAACGCTCGCAAATCTCCGCTGGCGAGAAGGTTTCCATTCTGCCTCGGCTCGACGTACTCTAAATCCTGCCTTTGTAGCGGCGCCGTCTGCGGCGGGCCTTTCATGTCAAGGGGATGACTTGTCCAAACTCTCGCACTACACCAACCGCGGCGAAGTCACCATGGTCGACGTCTCCTCCAAATCCGTGACTACCCGCACCGCCATGGCCCGCGCCTTTGTCCGCATGTGCCCTCGCGTTCTCCGCGCCGTCCGCAGCCTGAAAAATCCCAAGGGTAATCCCCTCGAAATCGCCCGCATTGCCGGAATCGCCGCCGCAAAGCGCACCTCGGAATGGATACCTCTTTGTCATCCCCTCCCCATCACTCACGTTGATGTGACCCCACGCGTGTGCAAAGATGGAGTGGAACTGGTTTCGAAAGTGACGGCCACTGCGCGAACAGGGGTAGAGATGGAAGCCCTCGTGGCTGTTACCTGCGCCGCCCTCACGGTCTACGACATGTGCAAAGCCCTGGATAAAGGCATTGAGATTATCGCTGTCCAATTGCTCGAAAAAACTGGCGGCAAGAGCGGTGACTACCATCGCCGCGTTGCGAAATCGTCCGGGAGACGCAAGCTATGAGCGCGGCCGCCGCAGCCAAAAACATAAAGCTGCTCGTTGCCGAGGACAATCCTATGGTGCGAGACCTCGTCGCCAAGGGCCTTGAACCTTTCTGCGAAGTCATGATCGCCGCGGACGGCGCCGACGCTCTCCTCAAAGTGATCGACGAGCCCCCCGATGTAATCCTCTGCGACTATAAAATGCCCGGACTGAATGGCCGCCAGCTCTTCGAAAAGCTCCGCGGCCGCGAATCTACTCGCCACATCCCGTTCCTCTTCATGGCCAGCCGCAGCGATATCGAAGAGCGCCTCCGTCCGCTCATCGAAGGCGCGGAGGACTTCATCTCCAAGCCGTTTCTTCTTAAGGATCTCGTGCGCTCCGCGAAAAAGGTCGTCGATCGCCTGTTGTTGGAAAAACTGCAGAAACAAGCATCGCGCCCTGGCGTGATTCAAGGGCGCCTCGAAGAAATGAGCATGATCGATCTGCTGCAATCCCTCGAAATGGGTCAAAAATCCTGCCGCTTGGTTGTTCAGAAGGGAACCGAGCGCGGCGAACTATATTTCGCGAGTGGCCAATGCCGCGACGCCAAAATCAAAGACCTCACCGGTGACGACGCGGTGATGAAGGTCGTCCTCTGGACCGAAGGCGAATTCGAAATCGATTTCAACGCCGCCAACGCTTCCACAGTCACTACCACGACTCGCACCACCACCGGCCTGCTCATGGAAGCCATGCGCCTGCTCGACGAAGCCAACCGCGACACCGTCGGCACAGGCTAAAGTTTTCGGTTTCAAGTTCTAAGTTGCAAAAAAAGAAAGGGCCCCGGGCACCCCACACGCCGATGTTGCGTGTGGACTCTACGGGTAGCTTTTGTAGGGCCCACCTTTTGCTTGCCCTGACGCACGACGGGAGGCGGGCCGCTCTTAGCACTTAAAACTTACAACTTAGAACTTCAAACCTCTTTATGCGCATCGCCGTTCTCACCATCAGCGATTCCGTCTCCCGCGGCGAACGCGATGACCGCTCCGGCCCCGCATTGGTTGCCCGTTGCCGAGAACTGGGCTGGACAATCACCTCCGCGCTCCTCGCCTCCGACGACCCGACCGCTCTTCGCAATCAGATGCGCACCATCGCCGACTCCGGAAGCGTCGACGTTCTCCTCACCACCGGAGGCACCGGCCTCGGCCCCCGCGACGTCACGCCGGAAGCTACGCTCGAAATCGCCGACCGTGTCATCCCCGGCCTCGCCGAAGAGATCCGCCGCAAAGGCGCTGAGAAAACGCCAACCGCTATCCTTTCGCGTGGTGTCGCCGCCATCCGCAACAAAACCATCATCATCAATCTGCCCGGCAGCCCCAAAGGCGCGCTCGAATCCCTCGATGCCATCGCCCATCTGCTCCCCCACGCCGTCGAGGTCCTCCACGGCGCCCGTCACGACTGACCGTCGGGCTGGCGTTCATGCCAGCGCTTTGGCCTCACGCCATCCCTTTAAGCGATTCGCCAGTTGACCCTCCGCCCCTCCTCCGTAACAATGTTTTGACCATGACTCCCAAACTTTCCGACAAGCATGTAGCCGTCCTTGGCACGGGCAAACTCGGCAGTATCCTCGTTCGTTCTTTTCTCAAGCAGGGCCTTTTCTCTCCCAAGCAAATCACCGCCACCGTCAATCACGAAGAAAAAGCCGCCGCCCTCTCGAAGGAACTCGGCGTCAACGTCACCACCAATAATCGCGCCGCGGTCAAGAACGCCGACATCATCCTCCTCGCCGTAAAACCTCAGGTCGTCGGAGACGTCCTCAAAGAAATCAAGCCTTCCCTCGGGAAAGACACGTTGCTCATTTCCGTCGCCGCGTCCGTTCCCACTTCCTACATCGAACAACGCACAAAAGGAAAGGTGCCCGTCATCCGCGCCATGCCAAATACCTGCTCTACCGTCGGCTGCGGAATGACCGGCATCTGCCGCGGCGCCCACGCCACCGCCGAACACATCGAAATTGCTAAAGCCATGTTCACCGCCGTCGGCCGCACCGTTGCCGTCGACGAAAAAAACATGGACGCCGTTACCGGCCTCTCTGCCTGCGGACCCGCCTTCATCTACATCATTCTCGAGTCCCTGGCCGAAGCCGGAGTCAAAGTCGGTCTCCCTCGCGATGTCTCCACACTCCTTGCCGCCCAAACCATGAAAGGCGCCGCCAGCGTCGTCCTCGAAACCGGCGATCATCCCGCGCTTCTGAAAGATGCGGTCACCACTCCCGCCGGCTGCACCATCGACGGCATCCTCGAGCTCGAGGAAGGCAAGCTCCGCGTTACTCTGATCAAAGCCGTAGTAAAAGCCACGGAACGCGCCGGGGAACTGCTCTTCGAAAAATAAACAGGTCCATCCTGAGGCCGCATCGCTTGCCGTCGAAGGATCTGCTTGCTCTCTCCTTCTCCGCGCACCCCGCGTCTTTGCACTAACCGTTCTATGCCCCGGTATGTCAGTGCCTCTTCTTTCCGCCTCGGTTGTGCTAGCATCGCGCAATCATGCTTGCCGCCTACATACCTCTTCTGATCTACTCCCTGCTCGTTATCTCGTTCCCGATTATCGCCCTCCTGGTCTTCAAGTTGATTCGCAACGAACGAGTCGGCCCGACGAAAGTTCCCTCGCACGAAAGCGGCATTCCCGCTAAAACCAACGGGCCCAGCCGCTATCCAACGCGCCTTTTCGTCCTCGCTGTGCTCTTCGTGATCTTCGATGTCGTGACCCTCTTTCTCTTTGTTTGGGCGATTCCTTATCGGTCCTGGCTCACCGCGCACGCCGGTGCGTTCGCTCTGATGTCCATCTTCGTTTTTCTGGGGATTTTGCTGGTCGGCTATATCTGGCTCTACAAGAACGGCGCCCTCGACTGGACTTAACTTTCTGGCGCAAGAAGTAAAGCGGAGAACTTTACACTTAAAACTTTCTCTTCGCGGCCACCCTCATTGACTGCCCATTTCTCCTGTGTTAGAAACGCATTGAATTTAGGATCCATGGCAGACGAGTTCAAGCCATCCCAAGATCCCGAAAGTGCCCGGTCGGAGCAGAAAGTCGCGTCTACCAATCCTGCTTCGAAAAGCGTCCCTGCGCCCCAAACTCGGCCTGTTGCGGAGCTTTCGCTTGAGGGCGATCTCGTGCTTCAGGACTTAGCTATTTGTCATCCGGCCGACGATTCTTGTCTTGGAGGCCTGCTTGTTGCCGAGTTGCCATTGCACGAGAGTCCTCCGGCATGACCTCATCCTCCCAAGGCTTGTCCCACTTCCTCCAAACCTGGTGGGTCGAGTTCGTTTGCGCCGCCGTCATAATTGCGGTTGTTCCGCTCGTCGCGGGCTACATAATTCTCCTTAAGCGCAAGCTCCTGACGGACCTCCTGGAGCGCCTCGGCCCCAAGCAAGTTGGTCTCGATGGTTTGCGGCAGCTCATCGCCGACTCCTTCCGGCTCCTCATGAAACGGGACATCGTCCCTCGTGACGCCGACATGTTCGTTTTCTGGCTTGCACCCATCGTCACAATGGCCGCTGCGGTGACTTCCTTGGGCGCCCTTTACTGCGGCCCTGGCTTCCGCGTTGCCAGGGACATCAATATCGGCATTCTCTTCGTCCTGGGCGTCAGCTCTCTCGGCTTTCTCGGAATAATTCTCGCGGGTTGGGCTACCAACAAACAATCGGTTCGTTTCAGCGCCATGCGCAGCACTGCCCAGTTCATCACCTACGAACTTGCCGGCGGCCTCGCCATCGTTAGCGCCCTGCTTCTTTGTGGCACCCTGAAGATTCACGCCATCGTGGAAGCCCAGGCGGCCCAGCACGTCTGGTTCATTTTCCTTGCCCCCGCTGGCTTCTTCATGTACTTGATTGCCGCCATCTTCGGAACGAACCGAGGGCCTTTCGATCCTCCCGAAGCGGAAGCCGGGCCGGTTGCCAGTTCCGTACCTGAATATAGCGGTTTCCGCTGGTCGCTTTACTTTCTGGGCGAATACGCCAACATGATCGTCGTCGCCTCCATCGCCGCCACGCTATTCCTCGGTGGCTGGCTGCGCCCTTTCCCCAACGTTTATTGGCTGAACTGGCTGGATTTTCTGCCCGGCCCACTGATCGTGGCGGTCGGCGCCTTTTGTCTCCGCAGAGCGGGGAAACAGCCATCCAAAATTCAAACCTGGTCCCTGTGGACTGTCGCAGTCGTGTGCTTTGTCGCAGCAATAATCGTTCTGGTTCCGTGGATTTCAGCTCCCCTGCGGGTTGCTCTGCCCGGCCTCAACGGTGCCTTCTGGTTTCTCTCGAAGATTTCCATCTATCTCTATATTTTCATGTGGCTGCGCTCCACATTGCCCTGCTTCCGCTTCGATGAGCTCCTACATCTCGGCTGGTACATCCTGATTCCGCTGGCCATCGTCAACATTTTTTCCGTCGCCGTCGCCATGTGGTTGGAATCGGACTTCGGTTACCGTTGGCTCGCAATGATCATCACCAACGTTTTCATTTTGGCGGCGGCCATATTCCTCGCGCATCTCAACGACAAACGCGCCGCCGCAGCCTCATCCGTCGAGCCGGAAACATCGGATTCCTATGCTGGATAGCATCCTCTTCTACTTGTTCGCCGGTATCGCCGTTCTGAGCGCCGGGTTGATGATCACGCGCCGTAATTCGATTCACTCCGCCATTTTTCTTATCACGACGCTCCTCGCCACCGCGGTCATCTTTCTTCAACTCCGCGCCGAATTTCTGTTTGTCGCGCAAATCCTCCTTTACGCCGGCGGCATCATGGTGCTCTTCATCTTCGTCATCGTGATGGTTCGCCTTGATGTTGCTCCCCGCAAGATCCGATTTCGCCCGCAAAAGTTCGTTGCGGGGCTGGTTGCGGCAGTTCTGGGCCTCGAGGTCGCTGTAATCCTCCTTCTGGCCGACAAATTACCTGGCGCGGGCTTGTTCATTCCAAAAATCGAGGACGCGGAGAAGCTGCCACCCAACTCCGAGGAGTTGGCGAAGGGACTTTTCAGCAACTATCTGCTGCCATTCGAAATCGTCAGTGTTCTCCTGCTGGTTGCCATGGTCGGCGCTGTCGTCATGGCCAAAAACAAGAAAAGGACCGACGAACCATGATGTCTCCGGAGCACTATCTTTTCCTCAGCCTGGCGCTGTTTCTGATTGGCTGCATCGGTGTCGTGACGCGCCGCAACGTCATCGTCGTTTTGATGTCCATCGAGCTGATTCTCAACGCCGTCAACATTAACCTCGTCCTGTTCTCCCGCGTCTTCGGCGATGTTGCCGGCCAGGTATTCGCTCTCTTCGTCCTTGCCGCCGCCGCCGCCCAGGCCTGCGTCGGCCTGGGCATCATCCTCGCCTTCTTCCGCAATCGCGAAACTGTCCAAACCGACGAGATGGACCTCCTCAAATGGTGATCGGCCCCGCCGCCTGTTTGTCAGCTTCATCTCCTGAGGAACCGACACTCTCCATGGGAGCGTCAGAAAGCCCATGACCACCTCCTACTTCCTTGACTATCTTTGGCTCATCCCATTCTTTCCCCTCGTCGCAGCCGCACTGATGCTTTTCGTCGGCAGCCTCCTTCCAAAAAACGCCATCAACTTCTTCTGCCTGGGCAGCATATCGCTGTCCTTCCTCCATGCCGCCGGCGCGGCTCTTGCTCTCTTGGCTCTTGAGCCAAGCCATCGCGTGTTTCAGCAAATTCTTTTCGAATGGTTCGCTCCTGGCCCAATCCCTGCCATAGGAGGTCCCGTCCCATTCCTCGCTGATTGGGGCTATCTTCTCGATCCGCTTTCGTGCGTCATGATTCTCATAGTGACCGGCGTCGGGTTCCTGATTCACGTCTACTCCGTCGGCTACATGAGCCGAGAGCGGGGCTACTACCGTTTCTTTGGCTACCTGAATCTCTTCATGTTTTCCATGCTCACCTTGGTCCTCGCCAACAATCTCCTGCTCCTCCTTGTGGGTTGGGAGGGCGTAGGTCTTAGCAGCTATCTCTTGATCGGTTTCTACTTTCAGAACAAATCCGCGTGTGACGCCGCCAAGAAAGCCTTCGTCGTGAATCGCATCGGCGATGCGGCCTTCCTGCTCGGCATCCTTTTCATCGAAACCACCTTCGGCACGATAAGGTTCACATCGCAGGGTCTTGCCGACGCGGTTGCGTTTGCCGGCATCAATGAGACTCTTGGCGCGATGCTCGGCCAGTATCGTTTGTTCATCGGCGCTCCGGCCCTCACCACCATTGCTCTGTTGCTTTTTGTCGGCGCCATGAGTAAGGCAGCTCAGTTTCCTCTTCATGTCTGGCTCCCCGACGCCACCGAAGGTCCCGCGCCAGTCAGCGCGCTTATCCACGCGGCCACCGTAGTCGCCGCTGGCGTTTATTTGATAGCCCGAATGAACGCCATCTATCAGCTCGCCCCGGTCGCCATGGACGTCGTTGCCTTCCTTGGTGCGCTCACCGCCGTCTTCGCGGCATCGATGGCTCTCGCGCAAAGCGATATCAAAACAATCCTGGCCTACTCAACGATCAGCCAACTCGGCTACATGTTCCTCGCACTCGGCGTGGGGGCATTTTCCGCTGGCGTCTTTCATCTGATGACCCATGCCTTTTTCAAAGCCCTGCTCTTCCTCGCTGCAGGTTGTGTGATTCACGCGCTGTCCGGCGAGCAGGATCTCCACAAAATGGGCGGCCTCTGGAACACCCTTCCTGCTGTATCGAGGCCTTTTCTAATCGCCACGTTGGCGATCGCCGGCATACCTCCCCTGGCTGGCTTTTTCAGCTGGAGTGAAATTTTAGACCAGACGTTCTCGCGGTCTGCGACCCTCGATCGCTACCTCTTCCTCTGGATTGTGGGGTTGCTCACTCTCGGCGTTACCGCTCTTTACATCTTCCGCCTGCTCTTCCTCGCTTTTTTCGGTCTATCGCGCGTCCCGCCCAAAGTGGAGCAGCACATTCGGGAAGTGCCCAAAACCATGACCATTCCACTCGTGATCCTGGCGGCTCTTTCCATCGTCGGAGGATGGTTCTCCCTTCCCACGCTTTGGGATGAGCGGAGTTCTTTCGATAAATTCCTGGAACCCATGGTTCGCGACGCTAACCTGGAAACAGCGGCCGTCCGATTTTCCCATCACTCCTTGCTCATCGAATGGTTCCTAATTACCATTTCGGTGGTAGTCGCGGGGATGGGCATCTGGTTGGCTTACAAGCTCTACCCCAGTCGCTCGCCACGCCATTCCAAAGTCGCCGCTTCCTGGCCGCGCCTGCACAATCTGTTCGTTCACAAATACTACGTCGACGAAATCTACGACGCTCTTTTTGTCAATCGGATCAAGGATCTAAGCACAACGTTTAACCTGTTCGACGCAAAAGTCATCGACGGCTTTGCCGTCGGCGGCGCCGCTTGGCTTGCGCGAGCTCTTTCCAGAATTTCCATGTGGTGGGACAAATGGGTCGTGGACGGCCTCGTGAATTTCATCGGCAAATTCACGCGTTCTCTCAGCCATCCGGTGCGGATGTTGCAAACCGGTGTATTGTCCAGCTACGTCGTGTTCATCCTGATCGGACTAGCCATTTTGCTCGTGTATTACAGCCATCACATGCAGCTTTTAGTCCGGAGTTTGCGATGAAAGGGCGATCAGCATGCAGCCTTCCTCCCATCATCTCTTGAGCGTGATCCTTCTCACGCCGGCGACCGGGGCGCTCGTCTTGCTGTTCATTCCTCGCGGCTCGCTCAACGCGCATCGCCTCGTCGGCAGCCTCTTTGGCCTACTTGGATTTCTTGTTTCCCTCCCTCTGTTCTTCGGTTTTCCCTCCGGATACGAGAGTTACGTCTTTCTCGAATCCTACAGTTGGGTACCCTCTCTTGGTGCGCGTTACACCCTTGGCGTCGACGGCATCAGTGTGCTCTTGGTCATGCTCACCACGTTCCTCGGCATGCTCGCCATCTTCTCCTCCTGGTTGGCCATCCAGCTTCGTACCAAGGAGTACTACATTCTTCTTTTGCTCCTGCAAACCGGCATGCTCGGTGTCTTCATGTCGCTCGACGTTCTCCTTTTCTACATGTTCTGGGAAGTTGTCCTTGTCCCGGTGTATTTTCTCATCGGTGTCTGGGGCACCGACCGAGGTCTCTACGCGGCCATCAAGTTCTTCTTGTACACTCTGGCTGGTTCCGTCCTGATGCTTTTGGGAATTCTCGCCCTCTACTTCAACGCGGCAAAGCTAACCGGCATCCAGACCTTCGACATCCCCACGCTTCTTGCCGCCGCGCAGCATTTTCCGGACTCGCTTAAAGTCTGGATTTTCTCGGGTTTTTTCTTTGCCTTTGCAATCAAGGTCGCCATGTTTCCATTTCACACTTGGCTGCCGGATGCCCACACCGACGCTCCCACCGCGGCCTCCGTTATGCTCGCCGGCGTTCTTTTGAAAATGGGCACCTACGGCTTTATCCGTTTCTCTTTACCCCTGCTTCCCACGGACTCGGACCTTCGCTCTAGAATCATCCACGTTCTCGTCGTCCTCTCGCTTATCGGAATTATTTACGGAGCGGTCGTCTGCCTCATGCAGAAGGACATGAAGCGCTTGATCGCTTACAGTTCTGTCAGCGCGTTGGGTTTTTGCACTTTGGGCATCTTCTCGCTCACGCCAATAGGACTTTCCGGCAGTGTCCTGCAACAAATCAATCACGGCATCTCTACCGGAGCGCTCTTTCTGATCGTTGGCATTCTTTACGACCGGCGCCGCACGCGCCTCATTTCAGAATTTGGCGGCCTCGCCGCTCCCATGCCAAACCTTGCTGCCATCTACTTCGTTGTGACTCTCAGCTCTCTCGGCATGCCATTGCTCAACGGTTTCATCAGCGAATTCGCGATTCTTCAGGGTGCCTTCGCTGCCAACAAAGCCTGGGCCGCCTGGGGCGTGCTCGGCATTGTCTTCACCGCCGCGTATCTCCTGTGGCTGTACCAGCGCACTATGTTCGGCTCCGTCACGCACGAAATAAACAAAGCTCTTCCCGACCTTAACCTCCGCGACTACGCAATTCTTCTTCCTCTTGTTGCCTTGATTTTTTGGATCGGCATCTACCCCAAACCGTTTTTCGATTTCATCAACGGCTCAGTCGACAGAATCATCCACCAGGTGAACCCCGCCTTCTACGAGCGCCGCGCCGCAATCCCTGTAGGGGCGCAGCACTGCTGCGCCCCAAACGGGCAGTCTTCAACCGATTCTTTCTCTTCTTCCTCTGCGACAGCGGTAAGCAGGTAGATAACGAACCGCTATGCATTCCTTCCTCACGTCGATCATCAACTACATCCACGGCGATGGGCTGGCCATCCTGCCGGAAATGGAGTTGCTCCTCTTCGCTCTCGGCATCCTGATCTTCGATTTCTTTCTGGAGAAAAAAGAAAAACACTTCAACGCCTATCTTGCTCTCCTCGGCGTAGCGGGCAGCGGCTTCGGCCTGTTTATTCAGATTCAGCGGTACAACGCGACGCGCCTCGACCCCGCAAGTCCTCCTGGTTTGCTCGGCTTCCATGACACAGTCCTAGTCGACGGCTTCTTCATCGTTTTCGCCATTTTGTTTCTCGCCGCTACGGCCCTCATCATTCTTCTCTCCATCCGCTACATGGACCTTGAGCGCGAGCAGGAAGGCGAATTCTATGCCCTGATTCTTTTCGCCTGCATCGGCATGATGCTCATGGCTTGCGGCATCGACCTTATCGTTCTCTTCCTCGCCCTCGAAATGATGGTTCTCAGCTTTTACGTTCTCTCCGGATTCCTCCGCGCCGATAAACGCTCCAACGAAGCGGCGATCAAATTCTTTCTCCTCGGCGCCTTTAGCAGCGGCATTCTGGCTTACGGTTTTTCCCTGCTCTACGGCATGAGCGCCTCGACAAATATTTTCCAGATCGGGGATATGCTCGATCGCCGCCTCCGCTTCACCTTTGCCCATAATTTCGTCGATTGGTTCGCCGTTCTCGCCTTCGTCACTGTTGCCGCCGGCCTCTTTTTCAAAATTGCCGCCGTCCCCTTCCACCAGTGGGCTCCCGATGTCTACCAAGGGGCTCCCACTCCCGTCGCGGCCTATGTCAGCGTCGGTTCGCAAATCGCCAGCCTCGCTCTTCTTCTCCGGCTTATGTTCTACATGTTTGGCGGTTCGCACCCCACTTGGCAGTTCCTCATCGCCGGTGTCGCGATCGCCTCAATGACTTGGGGCAGTCTCGGCGCGCTCACACAAAACAATCTCAAACGCCTCCTTGCTTATTCTTCCATCTCTCATACCGGCTACATTCTTCTCGGCCTGGTCGCCTGGGATCCCACGATGCAAAGCAACACCGCGGCCACCGGCATCTTCTACTACATCATTGCCTACGGCTTCATGACCATCGGCGCCTTCGCTGTGGTCATCGTTATGCGCCAGCGCGGCCTCCTAGGAGACACTCTCGACGATCTGGACGGCCTCTATCAGCGCAACCCTACCTGCGCCGTTCTCCTCTTGATCTTCACGCTCTCCCTCGCGGGCATTCCTCCCACCGCCGGCTTCATGGGCAAATACTTCATTTTCCAGTCCCTGATCGAAACCCATCATCCTGTCCTCGCTGTTTTCGCCGCCCTGTGTATGGTTCCCGCCCTCTACTACTACCTGCGCGTCGTCGTCCACGCCTGGGTGCGCACACCAGGGGCGGCTCCCGTCCCGCATCTCACGAGCGCGCAAGCCGTCGCGCTCGGCGTCGCTCTGTTTGTAACCCTCGCTGCGGGGTTGTATCCTGAGCCCTTCACGCGCCTGGCTCGCTATGCCTTCGGACAATAAACTCGACAAGGATGACAAGCTCACTCCCGCCGACCAGGGCCCTGCGGGTTCCAGCCGCCAGTTCGCCATGGCCCTGGAACTCCCGTTCGTCCTCGTGGCCGCGATTGTCGTCGGCGGCCTACTCGGTTTTTTTCTCGACCAATGGCTTCACACGAAGCCGTATCTGATGCTCGTGTTCGGCTTCCTCGGCTTTTTCGGCGGTTTGCGAGACGTTCTTCGTCGCGTCTCCAAGCCGCAGTGAGCTCGAGGGGCGAAGCTCGAGATCCTAGGAATCGGGCAATCTTCTGAAAACTCACAGGCTTTCTCCCCGAATCAAATGTTCTATGATTCTTGCTGACAATGGGCGACTACCTCTATCGAGAAACCGAATCCCGCATCTCTCACCTCACACTGGTCTTCGGTGCCTTAGCCGCTATTCCCGTCGCATATCTCCATAACTGGCGTTGGGCTGCCGGCCTTTTCATCGGCGCCTTCCTCGCTTGGTGCAATTTCCGCTGGCTCAAGCAAGGTGCTAACGCCCTCACCTCAGCCGCCACAGCGCAAGCGCAGCGGAAAAAAGTCCGCGTTCCGCTCGCAACATACTTCACAGCCCTGTTCCGCTACGGGTTGATAGCCCTCGCTGTCTATGTTATTTTTAAATATCTGAACGTTCCCGTTTTAAGCATGGTTGTAGGTCTGTGCGCCCTGGGAGCGGCCACAATCGCGGTAAGTGTGCACAGTATCTTGCGTCCCTCGGACTACGAATGGAAGAACAGATAAAACAAATCACCGAGTGGGTGAATCACTTTCTCGCGCCGCTCGCTCTCCAACTCCTCCACGCTATCGGCATCCAGCCTGCCGACTACGATCACCCTATTCCGCAATACGTCGTGATGTCCCTTTTGGTCCTTCTTGTCGGCACAATCCTGGCTGTGATCCTGCGCTTCCGGCTTTCGGTCGAGCGTCCCGGCACTTTCCAGCAAGCTGCCGAACTTCTCATCACCAATCCGATGGGCTTCGGCATAAGAGACCTTATCGAAGAAAATGTGGCTCACGGGGCAGAGCGGTACGTCCCATTCATTGGCGCCATCTCTCTGTTCATCCTTCTCGCGAATCTACTCGGTCTTTTCCCGGTTTTTTCTTCGCCCACCGGTGTCGCCTTCGTACCGTTGGCCTGCGCTGTCCTCGTTTTTCTCTATTTCAATTGGCAGGGAATCCGTCACCATGGCCCGGGGACGTATCTTTTGACCTTTGCCGGGTCCCCCAGGCAGATCGGTGATTGGCTTCTCGCTCTTTTGCTTTTTCCGGTGGAAATCATCTCCACCTCGGCCCGTCTGCTCTCCCTCACGGTTCGGCTCTGGGCCAATATCTTTGCCAGCGACCTCATTTACACGATTTTTTTGGGCCTCTTGTTGGGCCCGTTCGAATGGGCGTGGTCCAAGAATCCAGTCCTCGGCTTGTTCTTCGGCATCTTTCCAGTATTCATTCCCATCGCGTTCATAGGGCTGCACATCTTTGTTTCGGTCATCCAGGCCTATATTTTCACGGTCCTCCCGGCCATTTATGTCGGGCTCGCCGTTGCCGACGAACACTAGCAGGGTGCTTGAAGATTCCAAATTCGTTATTTCGAACAGAGCCTGGGAAATGAGAATTCCTGTGATCTCCTTGGCCTGTCCAGAATCTTGGTTGTGCCGTTTAGCGTGAGACCGGTTTGTAGCACGCACTTCCGGGAACCACCCACTGGCGGCAATTCTCAGGAGGAAGTTATGAAGAAAGCAGTCATGTTGTTGGCTATACTCGGGGTCGTTCTGCTCGTCGCTCCGGCCGTGTTTGCTCAGGACGCCGGCGGAACTTCAGGGAAGGGCCTGTCCGCGATTGCGGCGGGTGTCGGAATGGCCATTGCCGCTTTTGGAGCGGCGCTCGGTCAGGGAAGGATTGCCTCGTCCGCCTGCGAAGGTGTAGCGCGGAATCCCGGGGCCGCTGGCGCCATTCGCGCCGCGATGATTCTAGGCTTGGTCTTCGTTGAAACCTTGGCCCTCTTTACCCTCGCCATCATCATGTTGAAGGTCTAAGTCTACCTCCAGCGAAAATCCAAGCGCCCGCTGCGCTCATCCCGAAGCGGGCGTTTTTCTTATTCGTTGTACACGCTTGAACTGTGGGACTCTTCTACTGTTCCTGTCGTTCTCTTACAGTGTCGCCAGCTTCTCCAACGCCGCCATGTCCGGCACCGGCAATGTCGATCCATTCACTTCCCGAAGCCGCCTACGCTTGAAGTCGCTGAAACTGCGGCGTACCGATTCCGCGGACATCCAATCCGCCGAAATCGGGCGGAATGACCTGGGTGAGAATCGAGGATTTACTGTAATCCTCGAAAGCAGGGCTGCTTCTCTTGCTTCCTAGCTTCACCGCGTGGACAGAATCAACGGCTGCGACAGCACGATTCCCAAAATATGGTTCGGCGCTAACCCCAAGTACAACGTGATCAGCGCGGTCACTGCCACCACCATCGCCGCCGTCGGGCTCATTCCATGGCTGGCATCCGCTGGCACCGTGCCCTTGTATTCGCGCATGTACATCATGACGATCAACCGGAAATAGTAATAGGCTCCGATGATCGTGTTGATGGCGATAAACACGGCCAGCCAAACCAGATCGGATCTAATCGCGGCTTTGAAGATGTAGAACTTCCCAAAGAAACCCGCCGTGATCGGCAGCCCAAGCAGCGACAACAGAAATAGCGTCAACGCTGCCGCCGCAAACGGTTGCCGGGTGCCGAGGCCAGCGTACTCGTCGTATGTCAGATACCGTTCCCCTTGTCCGCCAATTTCCGAAACCACCGTGAACGCGCCCACTGAGACCAGCGAGTAACTCGCCAGGTAGAACAGCACCGCCGCATACGCCGCTGCTACCGCCTCCGGGTCGCCTCTGACGGAGGTCACCGCCGCGAAGGCCACTAACGTATACCCGGCGTGCGCGATCGAACTGTACGCCAGCATCCGCTTCACGTTGTTCTGTACCAACGCGCCGAGATTCCCGACGAACATCGTCAGCGTCGCCAGCACCCAGAAGGCCCAGAACCAGTAGTCCGTCGCCGCATGCACAGTGCTGAAAATCCTCAGTAACAGCGCAAACGTTGCCGCCTTGGGACCGGCCGAAAACAGCGCTGTCACTGGGGTCGGTGCGCCCTCATAGACATCCGGCGTCCAGATCTGGAACGGCGCGGCCGCCACTTTGAATCCCAAGCCAACGAGAATCAACGTGAGTCCGAGCCGCATCAGCGTGCCGTTCGAATTGGTTTCCGAGAGTGCGGCAAGGTTGGTCGATCCCGTCACGCCATAAACAAGAGCGATGCCGTAGAGGAAAAACGCTGTTGCAAACGATCCCAAAAGGAAATACTTCACTGCCGATTCACTCGCCTTAATCGAATCTCGCCGGTAACCTGCCAGGATATAGCTGGCGATCGACGACATCTCCAGGCCGATAAACGCTGTCAGCAGTTCCTGTGCCGACGCAAGCACACCCATTCCCGTGGTCGCGAACAGGACCAGCGCATAGAACTCCGCTCCATCCAGATTCTCGCGCTGCAAGTAAGAATCGCTGGACAGAATCACCAGGAACGCCACAAGGCCAACCAGCCAGTGGAAAAATAAACTGAAGGTATCGAATTGGATCAGCCCCGAAAACGCGCTTCCAACGAATGTAAAAAATGTCACTAGCGTGCCTGCAGCAGCGCCCACCAGCGCCAGGAACGTGAGCACTTGCCGGCTCTTCACGAACGGCTGTAGCAGCATCAGCATCACACCGAAGCCGCACCACAGTAGTTCCGGCAGCACGTGGAAAACATTGCGCAACATGACCTGATTCAAGGATTCCATTTAATGCCGCGCCAGCCTTTCCATCGAATTCTGTGCTTGTAAACCGCTCCCTCGAACGCCAACACCCGGCACAGCCGCTTCGTGCATTAAGTTCGGATTCATTTGCTCGATTACGGCTTTGCAGGGGACAGCGAACCGCCGTGTGAAGAATGGGGAGTTGATCCCCATCCACAAGATCACCACGGACAGCGCCCAGAGCATCCCGCTCTCTCGCGCCGACGTGTCTTTCAACTCGCGATTCTTCTGATGCGTGATATCGCCGTAGAACACCCTTTGGTACGACCACAGCAAGTAGCACGCTGACAAAATCACCCCGGTCGTGGCCCACGCGGCCCAGTGCCAGTGGGCTTGATAGGTCCCGAGCAGAACCAGGAATTCGCCCACGAAGCCATTCAACATCGGTAAGCCCATCGACGATAACGCCACAAAAAGGAAGAACGCCGCCAGTTTCGGCATCGGCGCGCACAAACCGCCATACTCGGTAATTTCGAATGTGTGCCGCCGGTCGTACAGCATTCCTACCAGCAAAAACAGTGCTCCGGTGGAGATCCCGTGCGCCAGCATCTGATACACCGCGCCTTGCATGGAAATTTCGCGGAACGCGAAAATTCCCAGCACCACGAATCCTAGGTGGCTCACAGACGAATACGCCACCAATTTCTTCAAGTTCGGCTGCACCAGCGCTACAAGCGCCCCATAGATGATCCCGATAATCGCCAGCGCCGCCACGTACGGCGCCGCCCGGTGCGCCGCCTCCGGAAACAGCGGCAGGCAGAAGCGGATCATGCCGTAGGTTCCCATCTTCAACAGCACGCCCGCCAGAATAATCGATCCCGCTGTCGGCGCTTCCACGTGCGCATCCGGCAGCCATGTGTGAAGAGGAAAGAGCGGAACTTTGATCGCGAAGGCCACGAAGAACGCCAGGAACAGAAGCATCTCGGTCCGCTCCGACAGCACCAACTGCCCGCTGTGAATCATCACCTGAATCGTCGGCAGATCGAATGTGCCCGTGGCGTTGTACAACCAGATGATTCCCACCAGCATCAGGATCGAACCGGCCATGGTGTAGAGCACAAACTTCACGGCCGCGTAAATTCGCCGGTCATGGCCCCAGATCCCAATCAGGAACGCCATTGGAATCAGCATGATCTCCCAGAACAGGAAGAACAGGAACATGTCCAGCGACAAGAACACTCCCACTACACCCACTTCCAGGAGCAACAACATCACGTGAAATTCCTTGATCCGCGCGTGAATGCCTTGCCACGAAGCCAGCACGCAAATCGGCGTAAGGAACGTTGTAAGAATCACCAGGAACATGCTGATGCCATCCGCTCCCAGGTGGTAATTAATCGGCGGCGATGTGATCCACTTGGCAAATTCCTCCATCGGATAACCGCTTGCGCCGATGGGAATCGCCCGCAGCATCAGCAGGGAAGCGAGAAACTCGACGAGGGAAACCACCAGCGCGAATCGGCGGATCCAGACTTCGTCGTCTCCACGCAGCCACAGCAACGCCAGCGCGCCGGCGGCTGGGAAAAACACCAGGAACGTCAGCAAATGTCCGTTGAGAGCCATTACCACACCCCCCCGAACAACGCCGGGCGCAGGATCGGCCAGAAAATGATCGCGAACACGAGCAGCGCTCCCACAAGCACCCATACGGCGTAACTACGCGTATTTCCCGATTGCTGACGCCGCACCGTATCTCCTGCCGCTGTCGTCCCGCTGGCGATTCCATTCACAGTCCCATCGATCACGCCAACGTCCACGACTTTCCAAAGCACATTCCTCGAAATCCAGATCAGCGGCCCGACCACCACGGCGTGGTACAACTCATCCACGTAATATTTGTTGTAAAGCAGCTTGTGCAGCCCTTCCGACTTTCCTTCCTTCACATCCTTCGCGTACATCCGCCAAGCCACAACCAACCCTATGATCGCGGCCAGCATGGCAACTCCGGAAAGCGTTAGTTCCAGGTTGTGCGCATTCTCCAACCCTGCAATCTCACCCGAGCCGAGCACCGGCGCAAGAAACTCCGAAAAATAGTCCTTGCCGCCCAACAAAGCGGGCAGAGCAAACCAACCGCCGGTCAAGGAAAGGAACGCCAGGATCATCAGCGGGATCGTCATGTTCAACGGTGACTCGTGCACATGAACATGATGTTCGTCGTAACGCTTTGCCCCAAAGAACGTCAACCAAATCAGCCGGAACATGTAGAAGGAGGTCAGCACCGCCGCGAGCAGCCCAACCGCATACAGCGCTTTGCCGCCGTTTTCGGAATTGAACGCCGCAAATAGAATCGCGTCCTTCGAGAAGAATGCTGCAAACGGAAAAAAGCCGGTAATGGCGATCGTGCCGAACAGCATGCACCAGAACGTGATCTTGATCTTTGACGCCAGCCCGCCCATCTTCCACATATCCTGCTCGCCGCCCATCGCGTGAATCACGCTGCCCGCCGAAAGAAACAACAGGGCTTTGAAGAAAGCGTGTGTCATTAAGTGAAAGATCCCGGCGCTAAACGCACCGACTCCGCAGCCAAGAAACATGTAGCCAAGCTGGCTGACCGTCGAATACGCCAGCACTTTCTTAATGTCAGACTGCACCAGTCCGATCGTGGCCGCAAAAAACGCCGTCGCGCACCCGATGATCGCCACGATGTACATCGCCGTCGGTGCGTGCAAATACAAAACATGCGATCGTGCCACAACATAAACGCCCGCCGTCACCATCGTCGCCGCATGGATCAACGCGCTCACCGGCGTCGGCCCTTCCATCGCGTCCGGCAGCCACACATACAACGGAATCTGCGCGGACTTGCCGGTTGCGCCTACAAACAGCAGGATGCACGCCACCGTCAGCACTCCGAACTGTCCCATGGCTTCCGATGGCAGCGGCCCTGCCCGCGCAAAAATCGCCGTGAAGTCCAGGGTGTGGAATGTCCTGAACAACAGGAACATTCCCAGCATGAATCCGAAATCGCCGATGCGGTTCACGATGAACGCCTTATTTCCCGCATTCGTCGCGGATTTTTTCAGAAAGTAGAACCCGACCAGCAGGTAGCTGCACAACCCGACGCCCTCCCAACCCACAAACAGCAGCACATAGTTTGCCGCCAGGATTAGCGTCAGCATGAAGAACATAAACAGATTCAGGTAGCAAAAAAAACGGTAATAGCCTTCCTCGTGCGCCATGTAACCGGTCGAGTAGATGTGAATCAGAAATCCTACGCCGGTCACCACCAGCACCATCACGACGGTGAGTTGGTCAAACTGCAAATCGTAGCCCGCTCGAAAATTGCCGGCCACGATCCAGTCGAAGAATTCCCTGCGGAAAGTCTGCTGGCCATTCGCAACAAATTCGCGCACCGCTTCGACAGCGCACAGAAAAGACAGCCCAGTCGCACTGAGCGCCACGGAATGAACAATCTTATTCGGCCACTTCCATCCCAGCAGGCCGTTGATGGCCGAGCCAAGCAGCGGCAACAACGGAATGATCCACAAATGTTCAAGTATCGGCATTAGAGTTTGAGAAGATTCACATTCTCCACGTTCAGCGAACGCCGGTTCCGCGCTGTCAGAATGATAATTCCGAGTCCGACGGCCGCTTCCGCAGCCGCAACGATAATCACGAACAACACAAAAACTTCGCCGTCCGGCCTCCCCAGCGCCTGGCTGAACGCTACAAATGCCAGATTCACCGCGTTCAGCATCAGTTCAATGGCCATGAAAATCGTGATGATGTTGCGCTTGAATACAAACGCCACAATTCCGAGCCCGAAGAGAATCGCACTCAACAAAAGGTAATAGTTTGTCGGGACCATCTTCAGTTCTCCCGCTGCGCCAATACGATGGCTCCCAGAATCGCCACCAGAATCAGGAACGACGTCAGCTCAAACGGATAAACAAACTCGGTAAACAGCAACGTGGAGAGCGCCCTCGTGGAAGTCAGCGTGTCCGGCGCAGCCGCGGGAAGCGCGGCCGCAGCTTTCGAACCGACCATCGACGCCGCAATCAGCCCGGTCACCGCAACCGCCAGCGGAATCCCCGCATACAGCGCCAGTTTCGAAAAGTTCGTGCGTTCTTCTTCGCCCGCATTCAGCAGCATGATCACAAAAATAAACAACACCATGATCGCGCCGCCGTACACGATGATCTGCACCGCCGCTACAAATTCTGCCCCCATCAGCAGGTACAGCCCCGCCAGCGCCACCATCACCACAATCAGCGACAGCGCACTATGAATCGGATGCCGTTGCACAATCAGGTTCACGGCGCCGAACACCGCAATTCCGGCCAGCACAAAGAAAATCACCAACTCGGCGCTCATTAGTGCATTCTCCACAAAATCACAACGCTCGTCAGAACCACGTTGGCGATCGATACCGGCAGCAGAAACTTCCATCCAAAGCTCATCAACTGGTCATACCGGAACCGTGGCAGCGTCGCGCGCATCCAGATGTACACAAACAAGAACGTAAACACTTTCGCCAAGAACCAGAAAATCCCTTGAATCGCGTCGTTCACCGCGGGGAAAACGATCAGTCCTGCTCCGATGGCGGTGATCACCGTACCCACGACAGGCAGCACCATCCGTCCGAACATGCTTTCATACCGTACGCCGTCAAAAAATACCCACAGCCCAAGCGGGATCATCAGCAGCGATGGCAAATAATGTGTGAACGTCCACGAATCCGGAAAAGGCGACAGCCAGCCGCCAAAGAACATGATCGTCGCCAGACAAGATACCGTGATCATGCTCGTATATTCGGCAATGAAGAACATCGCAAACTTCATGCTCGCGTATTCGGTGTGAAACCCCGCCACTAGCTCCGACTCCGCTTCCGGCAGGTCGAACGGCACCCTGTTCGTTTCCGCAATCGCCGCGATGAAAAAACAAACAAAGCCGATGATCTGCGGGAACACGTTCCAACTCAACAACCCTTTCCCGCTCCCCGCCTGCTGATCGACGATATTCCGCAAACTGAAATCCCCGGCAATCAGCAGCACGCCGACAACAGACAGGGTCAGCGCCAATTCGTAGCTGATCATCTGCGCCGAACTCCGCAACCCGCCGAGCAGAGAATACTTGTTGTTCGACGCCCATCCCGCTAGCGCCACACCGTAAACCGCCAGCGCGGTAATCGCAAACAGCACCAGCAGGCTGATGTTGACATCCGCGATGCCGACACCCGTCCGGTACCCAAATACCGTGAAATGCTGTGGCCCAAACGGAATTACGGCTAGCGAAGTCAACGCCAACATCAAGGTGATAAATGGCGCTAGAAAATAAGCGACCTTATCCGCGTTCGCAGGCATGGGATCTTCTTTGAATACGAACTTCACGCCATCGGCCAGCGGCTGTAACAATCCATGCGGCCCCACGCGGTGCGGTCCCCAGCGTGACTGAATATGCGCAATGACTTTTCGCTCGATCCACGTCAAATACGCGTCGACGGTCAGCACAATAAATACCAGAATCGCGATCTTCACGACCGGTACGATCAGAAACGCGTAACGAGTCAGCAATTCGTTCACGATTGGGCTTCCGCCTCGGCCTCCGGCAGAGATTGCATCATCGTGCAGTAACGGCTCAGCGACCCGCTCGTGAACAGGGTGTCATTCGCGGAGCGGATCAATTGCAGCGGCACATCGTAAGCCCCATGTCCATTCCGCGAAAACTGCAAACGGGTCGCTTCCGCGCCACCGGTCAAAAGTCCCGCAAGCTGCACGTAGTAGCCCGGTACAATCTTGCGAATCTCGTCAAATACAGCGGCGGAATTCTTGTAATGGAACGCCTTACCCAACCCCTGCTTCTCCAACTGGTGCGACATGATCCGCAGCAGATCAAAATCTGTTCGCGGGCCCATCACTTCTCCGGCTTTGTGCAGCAACTGGATTTCCCCCGCAGTGTTCGTCACGCTGCCTTCCTTCTCATATGCGGAAGCCGCGGGAAATACGATATCTGCCTGCAACGAAGTCTCCGTCAAAAATAGATCGTGTGCGATCAATAATTGCACCTTGCCGCGTCCAAACCCAAGTGTCCCGTAATGGGCCAGTGGGTTCGCCCCCACGACATAAAGCGCACGGAGTTTTCCCGCCTGCGCGGCTTCCACCATCTGCGGCGCGGCCAGGCCCGGCTTCGAAGGTAATTTCCCACCCCACTTTTGCTCGAACGCCTCTACTGCAGCCCGGTTATCCAGATACGTATATCCTGGCAATCGATCCGGCAGCAGCCCCATATCCGCCGCTCCGCGCGAATTCGCGTAATCGCCGAGAGCCATGTACCGTACTTTCCCCTGCAGGTTCGATCCGAACGCCACCAGGCTCGCAATCGCCGCGCCGGTCAGCGCCGAACCAAACACGATCGCAACCTCCGGCTCTGATTCGAGTTCCTGTTTCAGTGCTCCGAGTTGCGCCGTCAATTCCTGCGACAGATTGCCTTCTCCAGTCGCCAGCCAGCGCACCGCAGCGGGCTCCAGCACGGGACCAAGCACAACCGAATGCTTTGCCTTGCGGCCCAGCCTTGTTTCCTGTGAATTGATCAGGAAAAGCTTCGCATTGTGGTGCCGAATGCCCGTCCGGATCTGCCAAGCCACGAACGGGTTCTGATTCGTTGCGTCATTCCCGATCAGCAGCACCGCTTTCGCTTGGTACAACTGCTCCATCGTGAGCAGGGAATCGGCCGCCTTCTCGCCGAGGGCCGTAATCAGCCCCGTATAATCGGCTGTCCGGTGATGATCGATGTTGTTCGTGCCAAACGTGGCCCGCGCCAGCTTCTGTAGCAGGTAATTTTCCTCATTCGACGTCCGGTTCGATCCAATGAATCCAATGCTGTCCGGTCCGCTGGCGGCGTGAATCTCCTTCAGCCTTGTCGCCGCAGCCTGCGCCGCTTCCTCCCAGGAAACGGGATAGAGCTTCTCTCCCTTGCGCAGCATTGGCTGCTTGATCCGCTCCGGATGCTGCGTGAAATCAAATCCAAAGCGTCCCTTCACGCAGAGAAATTCCTTGTTGATTCCAGATAGATCTCGATTGTTGGCGCGAATGATTTCGTGATTGCGCACGCTGAAGGTCGTCTTGCAGCCATTCGAGCAGTGCGTACAAATGCTCGACACATACTGCATCTCCCACGGACGCGTCTTGTACCGATACGTCCCGCTCGTCAGCGCTCCCACCGGACAGATATCGATGCACATGCCGCACTCTTCGCAATCCAGATGATCGCCGCCGTTGGGAATAATGATGGAGTGCGCGCCGCGCATCCCCACCCCGAGCGCGGTCACATCCATGCCCTCATCGCAGATGCGGACGCACCGGTAGCACAAGATGCAGCGCGGCGCGTCGTAGTACACCAGGTTCGACCACTTTTCTTCGGGGCGGTGGATTTTCTCTTCCACGAATCGGCTGGTCTCCGCTCCGTAACGGAACGTCATGTCCTGCAATTCACACTCCCCGCCCTTATCGCACACGGGACAATCCAGCGGATGGTTCGTCAATAGGAATTCCAGCATGGACTTCCGGGCTTCGCGCACTTGCGGCGTATTCGTCCGCACCACCATACCTTCGCCGGCGACCAGCGTGCAGGCCGTCTGCAGCTTTGGCATCTTCTCCACTTCCACCAGGCACATGCGGCACGCTGCGGCCAGGGAAAGCCCGGGGTAATAACAAAAAGAGGGGACTTCGACGCCCAGTTGCCGCGTCGTTTCGATAACCGTCGTGCCCGCCGGCACCTGGGCCTCGCGGTCGTCAATCTTCAAATGGATAAGTTTCGTTTCAGCCATGGAGTCCTACCGCGAACTGAGCAACGCTTCGGCGGATTTGTATGCGCACTTTCCCTGTAAGTGATCTTCGAATTCATTCCGGAATTTCTTGACAATGCTGATCGTCGGCATCGCGGCTGCGTCTCCGAGCGGGCAGAATGTCCGCCCCAGCATATTCTGCGAAGCTTCGCCGATCAGGTCGATGTCCTCCACCCGGCCGTGCCCGGCATGGAAACGGTCCAGCATCTTTTGCAGCCATGCCGTCCCTTCGCGGCAGGGAATGCACCACCCGCACGATTCATGAGCGTAAAAATGCATGATGCGGCGCGCCATGTCGACCATGCAAGTGTCCTCATCAATGACAACCATTCCGCCCGAGCCCAGCATCGATCCCGCTTTGGCCACCGCGTCATAGTCCATCGCTACATCAATTTCGTCTGCTTTGAACACCGGGCACGAGCTGCCGCCCGGAATCACCGCTTTCAGCTTTTTTCCTCCGCGCACGCCGCCCGCAAGCTCATCGATGAAGGTCTTCATGTTCATGCCCAGAGGAATCTCATAAATTCCCGGCTTGTTCACATGCCCGGCAACGCACAGCAGCCGCGTACCCCCGTTTTTCGGCGTGCCGCGGCTCGCGTAAGCTTCGCCTCCGTCCTGCACAATGACAGGTACCGCGCTGAGCGTCTCGACATTGTTAATGATCGTCGGGCATCCATACAGCCCAACCACGGCAGGGAAGGGAGGCTTGATCCGCGGATTGCCTCGCTTGCCTTCGAGCGATTCCATCAGCGCGGACTCTTCTCCGCATTCATACGCCCCCGCGCCCGTGTGCATCACCAGGTCGAAGTCAAATCCGCTTCCAAGAATGTTCTTGCCAAGGTACCCGCGCGCATACGCTTCGGCGATTGCCGCATCCACGATGTCCAGCACATACCGGTATTCGCCGCGAATATAAATAAATCCGTGGTGCGCGTTAATGGCCTTGCCCGCGATGATAATTCCTTCGATCAACTGGTGCGGATCCATCTCCATCAACGGCCGGTCTTTGCACGTTCCCGGTTCCGATTCATCCGCATTACAAATGACATACTTCGGCTTCGGCGAATCCTTCGGCACAAACGACCATTTCATCCCCGTGGGAAAGCCCGCCCCACCTCGCCCGCGCAGGTTCGACTTCTTCACCTCGTCGATAATGTGATCCGGGCTCATCTGCTTCAGAGCCTTCTCGAGTGCCTGATAAGCCCCCAACTGCAGTGCGACATCAATCTTGTTGGAATCCTTCACGCCCCACCGCAAGCTGATGAGCGGCGTTTCCAGCCTATGCCGTTCGTGCAAAGCACCGCTGATAACGGGTACCGGCTCCGGCCGCCTTCCTTTATCGAGCTCCTCGACGATGCGGTCCAGATTCCGCTCCGTCACATTCTCATAAAAATCGTAATTCACCTGGATCGCCGGCGCGCCGGTGCATGCCCCGATGCATTCCACTTCCTCGAGCGAAAACATCCCGTCCTTTGTGACTTCCCTGTTCCCGATTTCCAGTCGCTTTTTGGCGTGCTCCAGCAACTCATTTCCGCCGCGCAGCATGCAAGCGATATTGGTGCAAATCTGAACATGATGCTTGCCAATCGGCTTGCGGTGCAGCATCGAGTAGTACTCCAGGGTCTCCTCGACCTGCACGGTATTGAGGTCAAGCCGGCGAGCGATCTCCGCAATGATTTCATCCGTTACCGCTCCGTATTCGTCCTGCGCGTACATCATCATCGGGATGAGCGCGCTGCGCTTGACCGGGTAGCGATTCTGCAACTGCTCAAACTTCGCTGCGAGTTGTGGGGTTAGCTCCATGCTCCCTTACCTATCGACTTCTCCCAGAACAATATCAATCGTGCCGATGCATGCCACGGTGTCCGCAATCAATTGCCCCTTCACCATGTCCGGTAGTGCCTGCAGATTGATGAAAGAAGGCCCGCGGAAGTGCACCCGAAGCGGCTTTGGGGACCCGTCGCTCGCGACGAAGCATCCAAGTTCCCCCCGCGGCGATTCGACAGTGGCAAACGCTTCTCCGGGCGGCGGCGAAAACCCTTCGGTGAAAATCTTGAAATGGTAAATCAGCGCTTCCATTTCCGTCTTCATCTTTTCCCGCTCCGGCGGAACAATTCCGGGAGCGTCGGCCTTGAAATCGCCCTGGTCCGTAATCTTGTCCATGGCTTGACGCACAATCTTCAAACTTTCCCGCATCTCCGCAACGCGCACTAAATACCGCGCGAAGCAGTCGGATTCAGTCCGCGTAGGCACATTGAAGTCAAATTCTTCATAGGAGGAGTAGGGAAAAGCCTTGCGGTTGTCGTACGCCACGCCCGCTGCCCTGAGCCCCGGCCCGGTTGTGCTCAAATTGATGAGCGTTTCGGCAGAAAGATAACCCACGCCCTTCAGTCGTCCTTGCCAGATCCGATTCTCGGTCAGCAGCGACTCATACTCGTCGATCCGCGCCGGCATCATGTCCAGGAACCGCTTTACCATCTCCCGCCAGCCCGCCGGAGGCTGCAGAGCAAGTCCCCCGATGCGGATAAAGCTCGTCATCATCCGCTGGCCGGTGAAGCGTTCGAAAATTTTCAGAATTTCTTCGCGCTCGCGAAAGCAATAAAGCATCACGGACATCGCGCCCATATCCAGTGCGTGCGTTCCGAGCCACACCAGATGCGAAGAGATCCGCTGCAGCTCGACCAGCATTACCCGAATGTATTGCGCACGTTTTGGCACCTGCAAATCAAGCAGCTTCTCCACCGCCAGGCAGTACACCAGGTTGTTTCCGAGTGGATTCAGGTAATCTATGCGATCGGTCAAGGTGATCGCCTGCGAATACGTCTTGTCCTCGCAACTCTTTTCGATCCCGGTATGCAAATAACCGAGGTCCGGCACAGCGGAAACGACGTTCTCGCCATCCAGCTCCAGCAGCACTCGCAGCACGCCGTGCGTCGAAGGGTGTTGCGGTCCCATGTTCAGGACCATGGTCTTGCTTGCGCCAACGGGTGTTTCAACGGTTGTCATAGTCTCTGCCGGCCCCTGGGAATCTAGCGCTTGCCCTCCACCGGGAAATCGCGTCGCAGGGGATACCCTTCGAAGCCATCGGGCAGCAAAATCCGCCGCAAATCCGGATGCCCCTCGAACTGAATCCCGAACAAATCGAAAACTTCGCGCTCCAGCCAGTTCGCTCCCGCCCACACCGCCACCAGCGAATCAACAACCGGATGCTCGGCGCTTACGCTGGTCCGCAGCCGCACGCGATCGCGCCGCTCCAGCGACACCAGTTGGTAGTTCAGCTCGAATCGCGGTTCAATCGGAAAACGATCGACACAAGTGACGTCGCTCAACAGGTTGAATTTCAAGGCAGGATTGTCCCGGCATTGCTGTGCCGCCATCCGCAACAACTCTCGCGGCACTACGATCGTCGTCTCGCCTCTATGCCCAATTACCTGCGAAACTGCCTGCGCGTTCCACGCTTTCAGTTGTTCAACTACAACATTAGCGTTTGCGTTGGCGAGCTGCGTCACGTTACTGTGATCCTCAAAAGGGTCGAGCCGGCTCTACTTCTTTGATTTGTGCCAGTCGAGTGCGCCCTTCTTCCAGAGATAGATGTAACCGACTAATAGGATGGCCACATAAAACATCATTTCTATGAAGCCGAACCATCGTGTTTCGACATTGCGGGCCAAATCCTTGAAGATGTAAGCCCACGGGTAAAGGAAAATCGCTTCCACATCGAATAGGATGAAGACCATCGCTACCAGGTAAAACTTTACCGAGAACGGCTCCCGCGCATCCCCGGTGGGCGTTATCCCGCATTCATAGGGTTGTGCTTTGACCTTGCTTGGACGACGCCACCCAATGAACGTGGACACCATGATCAGCGCGCCTGCCAGAAACGCGGCCACGAGCAGGTGTATCAGTAAGGGAACGTATGCATGCAGGCCAGAGGGGGTCATGGTCGAAGAGTTATAATATCCACTGAGACGCTACGGGTCAAATGCTCCGAAAAATATTCCGGAGCGTCTTTGGCAGAATTAAGTCTTCGTTAATGTCGTCCGGGCGCCGGGAGCAAACATCGTCGTAGCCCCGGCTTCCAGCTGGCCCGCGGATGAGGATCATGGTTTTTGGACACAACAGCAATCTTAAGGTCGGCAACGCTACTTTTCACGTTCAGACCGAAGATCGTGGCGAATCTCACGCCTTGATCGACACCACGGTCTACTATCAAGGGCGTGTCCTTCATCGCAGAACCAACAACTATTTTGATTTACTGCCTCTCGACGAGGACCGGCAAGAAGCTCTCAAATTGCGCTTGGAGGACCAGCATCGTACCGTGATCGAAGAAATCCGCAATGGAACCGTGCAACTCCTGATTCCGCCCGCAACTCCCGGAGCACAACCTGCCCCTAATCATCACCCACCGGCACAATCGCTAAATGAGCCCAAAACCCTTGTGCTCGAATTAACGAACGCAGATTCCTGGCTGTCTGGCAGGCACGCGACACTCCTTCTCTCAATTCGCGAGCAGAATGGTAATCCGGTTTCAAACGCTCAGATTCGCGTCGAAATTGAAGGCAGCGAGAACGCCGAAGCAACTCACGCTCAGGCCGGCACCGACGGCTGCGCCCAAATCGAATTTGAAATGCCGCGCATTACCGACTCAACGGCTGCACTCGTGATACACGCCGAAGATCACACCGCCAAGGGCCATCTCCGGTTTGCACTACGCGCAAAACCTCGAGTAGCCTGAGGGGAGACACTTTCATGCCAGACGCCCTCGTCATTCAAGTCAACGGTGAGACCCGCGAAACTGCCGCGGGCACTACCATCACCGTCCTGCTCACCCAACTCGGCCTCAACTCCGGCCGGGTCGCGATCGAGTACAATCTCCACATCCTCCCCAAAACCAAATGGGACGACACGCAAGTCGCTCACGGTGATCGCCTCGAAATCGTGCAATTCGTCGGCGGCGGCTAGCGTTTCCTCGGATGTCTACGATTAGATTGACCGGTCATTCCGAGCGGAGTCTGCGAAGCGAGGAACCTGCTGTTCTGCCGTCCACCTAAGTTAAAGGCCTTGAAGCAAGTGCCCCATCTTAGTCTTCTTCGTCTGTAGATATCCCCGTGAGATTTTCGAAATGCGCGGCTGGCACGGCACTCGTTCAACTACCTTCACTCCAGCCGATTCGAGCTGTTTCACTTTATCTGGATTGTTCGAAAGCAGCCGAATCCGCGTCGCGCCCAGCTTCTTAAGAATCTTCGCTGGAAAATCATATTCGCGCGCATCCGCCGCAAACCCCAGCGAAACATTTGCCTCCACCGTGTCCATCCCGCCGTCCTGCAATTCATACGCCCGCAGTTTGTTCATCAACCCAATGCCGCGCCCCTCCTGTGGCAAATACAACAAAATTCCCGAAGGCGCCTTTGCGATCTTCTTTAGCGACAATTCCAACTGCGCCCGGCAGTCGCAGCGTAGTGAATGCAATACATCGCCCGTTAAGCATTGGGAGTGCACTCGCACCAATGGGACCGGCCGCTCTTTTATATTCCCCCGCACCAGCGCAACGGCTTCTTCCTCCGGCCTATTGCCCTCGAATCCATAAATCCGGAATCGGCCGTAGCGCGTCGGTAGCTGCGCTTGTGCCACCAACCGCGCATCGCCCAGCTTCCGCGAGCCCTGCCCATTTTGTGAATTTCTGCTCGACATGGAATTCCTCATTATAACAGGGAGGGGAATTACCACCCGCGCCGCATTCGTCAACATTCGTGCCGTCTTTCCCGTGAATTTCTTTACAATAAGGACGAGATTTCTCTGGCGCTGAGACTCCCGTCATTCCGAACCTGTCTGCCGCAGGCAGGCGGAGTCTTCGTTGCGAGGAGTCCTCTTCGATCGATGGAAACCACACTCTCCATCCGCGAGCTTCTCTTCACGCTGCTCCTCAAGGTCGGCGTCGCCTCTTCCATCGCCGCTCTCCTGGCTCGTTGGAACACTTTCCGCCGTGTGCTTTTCACCGAAGAACGCGATCCCGACCAAAAACTGAAACTCATGCTCTTTCTTGTCCCCGCCCTCTTGGTCGGCGTAATCCTTCGTCTCTACCGTCCCGCCTACCAATTTGCCGACCTCTCCATTGAAGGCGCGTTTCTTATGGGTCTCCTCGGCGGCCGCGTCGTCGGTCCGATTGGCGGCGCCATCATTACGATCCCCGCTCTCATGGCTCACGAATGGCTCGCCATGCCCGCCGCCTCCACCGCCGGTCTCATCGGCGGCTTGATCCGCCAGCTGATCCCGGACAAAGAAGATCTCTGGAACTTCGGTCCTTTCACCTTCCTCAACATTCCCAAGGCTGTTATGCGTATGGTACGCAGCGGCGAAATGATGTGGGAAATGTTGCCTCTTCTTGCCTGCGTCGGCCTCGAACTCGGCCGCGTGGCTCTGGTCATGGCCACAAAACCCAAATGGCTTTTCGCGCTCGATCCCCTATGGGACTGGAAGCTTTGCCTCGTAGTCCTTGGCACGCTGATGTCCGTTGCCGCCCCGCTCAAAATCTGGAACAACACACGCATCGAAATGAATCTCGAGCGCCACCAGCAATTGCTCTTGCGCGCCCGCATGGATGCCCTTTCCAGCCAAATTAATCCGCACTTTCTATTCAACACCCTCAACACCGTCTCGGCCCTTGTCCGCATGGACCCGGATACCGCCCGTGGCGTCGTACTCAAACTTAGCAACATCCTGCGTCGTCTCCTTCGCAAGCACGAAACCTTCGTTCCCCTCCGCGAAGAGCTTTCTTTCATCGACGACTATCTCGACATCGAAGTCGCCCGTTTCGGCGAAGACAATCTAGACATCGTCAAGGAAATCGGCGAAGACACGCTCGAGACCTTCATCCCCAGCATGCTCCTTCAACCTATCGTCGAAAACAGCCTCAAACACGGCCTCGCTCCGAAACTCGAAGGCGGGCGCATCTTTGTCAGGACCGCCAATCGCGACGGCCGCCTGCACATCGAAATCGAAGACAATGGCGTCGGGATCTCCGAGGAAAAAATGCCCCACGTGTACGTCGAAGGCATTGGCCTCAGCAACGTCCGGGAGCGGCTTCGCGTCCTCTACGGCACCGATTTCAACCTCGACATCTCCAGCCACGAAGGCCAAGGCACCAAAATCAAAATCGACGTTCCCCAACTCGTCCCGGTAATCCCCGAAGTCAGCGTCTTCTGATCCGCCGCTCGCACAAGTGGCACAGCCGCACCCTGGCTTTGCTCGCGATTGGTAGGTCTGTCCTCACCGTGCGCCAATCACGGCCCGTCATTCCGAACGGAGTCCGCGGAGTGAGGAATCCTTCTTCATCTTGCGCGGCCAAACAAAACGCTTGACAATCGCCTTGAAGTACTGTAATGTCTGTATAGACTGAAATGTCAGACATGACCACCGAGATCGATACCCGCCGCCCCCACATCGTCATCCCAGGTGGTGAAGGTCATCTCGGGCGACTGCTCGCTCAGCGCTTCTCGTCTTGCGGTCACGTGGTAACGACCCTTACGCGAAGCTCGCGCTCCTCGCCCGACCCCTGGAGAAAGATCAAATGGGACGGCAAAACGCTCGGCCCCTGGACGCAAACCTTGGACGGCGCCGACGTGCTGATCAACCTCGTTGGCCGAAGCGTCGATTGCCGCTACAACGCAAAAAACCGCGAAGAAATCCTGCGTTCCCGCGTCGAATCCACCACCGTCTTGGGCCAAGCCCTCCACGCCATACGCCGTCCGCCTCGAGTCTGGTTAAACGCTAGCACCGCCACGATCTACCGCCACACCTACGACCGCGACATGGACGAATTCGGCGGAGAACTTGGCGGAAGCGAATCCGATGCACCAGCTTCCTGGCGCTTCAGCATCGATGTAGCCCGCCAGTGGGAACGCACCTTCTTCGCTTCCCAACTTCCGGCGACGCGCAAAGTAGCCCTGCGAGCCGCCATGGTCATGGGCCCGGCAGGAGAAGTTTTCCCGATCACGCTACGCCTCGTTCGCCTTGGCCTGGGCGGAGCCTGGGGCGACGGCCGCCAATATATGTCCTGGATCCACGAAACCGATTTTTTTCGAGCCGTCGAATTCCTGATTAACCACGAACAAATTTCGGGAGTCGTAAATCTTGCAGCTCCCGCCCCTCTTCCCAACGAAGAATTCCTGCGCATTTTGCGCAACACGTGGGGCGCTCCCTTCGGCTTGGCTTCTAGACCCTGGATGCTAGCTGCCGGAGCATTTTTCCTGCGCACCGAGACAGAACTGCTACTTAAAAGCAGGCGTGTAGTCCCCACCATTCTTCAAAAGCACGGTTTCCAGTTCACGTTTCCCACATGGCCCGAAGCGGCTCAGGACCTCGTCCGAAACTGGCGAGGGCAAGCTTCGATCGCACACCGTCACGAATTTCAGGCAACTTCATCGCGAGGGACCAAATGAGCGAGCAAAACAAGGATGCACAAACGGGGCTAACACCGGTGGCTCAGAAATTCATCCTTCATTGGGGCGAAATGGGCACCAAATGGGGGATCAACCGTACTGTGGCCCAGGTCCACGCCCTTCTATTTCTCTCACCCAAACCGGTCCCCGCAGACGAAATCGCCGAAACCTTGGCGGTCGCCCGTTCCAACGTCAGCACCAGTCTCCGTGAACTGCAAGGTTGGGGCATCGTCCGCGTCGTTCACGTCCTCGGCGACCGTCGCGACCACTTCGAAACTTTCAAGGACGTCTGGGAAATTTTCCGCATCGTCTCCGAAGAACGCAAGCGCCGCGAAATCGACCCCACGCTTCGCGTCCTCGGCGAATGCGTCCAGGAACTGAAATCCAACCCGCAAGGTAACGCCTACACCCGTGAACGCCTCGAGTCCATGCTCGAATTTCTCACCATCATGTCTGGCCTGTTCGACGAGGCTCTGCATATGCCCGTCGGCGCACTCAAAGGCGTAGGCAAACTCCGCGGCAAAGTCATCACCTTGCTAGGCTCCGACAAAAAGAAAGCGGGCTAAATGACGATTGTTTCCGTCGTCCCGAACGGCGTCTGCGAAGGGAGGAATCTCTCTTCGATCAAAGGGTCATCCTGAGGAGCCTCCCCGCCCGACGAAGGACCTCAACGTACGAACCTGGCACGTTGTCCAATAACGCTGCCAACCAAGGAAATGGACTATGATCTCCCTCGCCAGCGAATACACCGACACCAAAAGCCGCCATGCCAAAGGCTGGCTCTTTTATGACGCCGAATGCGCCTTTTGCACGCGTATGGCCACTTGGCTGAGGCCCATCTTGCATCGGCGCGGCATGGCGGTTGCACCCCTGCAAGATCCGCGTGTTGGTCCTCTCCTCGGTCTCCAGCCCCAAGAACTGCTTCACGAACTCAAGTTTCTATGGTCCGACTGCACGCAATACGGTGGTGCCGACGCCGTCCTCGCTGTAGCCGCTACCATCTGGTGGGCCCGCCCACTCGTTTGGCTCTCCCGAATTCACGCAGTCTCGCGCCTCCTCCACGCCGGTTATCGCTGGGTAGCCGCACGACGGAACTGCGCTGCAAGAAACGCTGGCTGCCAACTGTCGAGGTGACTCGAATGATCCCGAGAGCCACGATGCGGCTCAGCCAAAATGTTTGGCGCAAATCCGGGACCGCTAATATCTCGATTGGCGATTGCAAATCTGCGAATGCCGAGGCCTTCTTCGCATGGCTCCCTCTGCTGCTCTTCTTCGCACTGACGCTCCGCCTTCGTATTCTCTTCTCGCCCTGGGTTTTCATGTGGGCATTAGCTATCGCCATCTTCTTCGGTCTCCAATGGGCTACGTGGTGGCGGGCCAGGAACTCGGTTTCTCACTCGCCTTGGCGTGCCGCGGCCTTTCTGCTCGCTTGGCCCGGCACGGACGCGAAGTCGTTCTTAGATGACACCAGGCATCCTCCCCCGCCGCGATTTGCAGACTGGCTCTCGGCAATCCTCAAGACCGTCCTCGGCGCGGGCCTCCTCTGGTTTGTCGCGCGCTCTTGTACCGCAACCCGACCGCTACTTCGAGGCTGGACGGGCATGATCGGTCTTGTTTTCCTCCTCCATTTCGGCGTGTTTCACATTCTCGCTCTCGTTTGGCAGCACCTCGGTGTGCAGGCGGAGCCCTCACCCTTGCTCTGCATACCGAATTTCTTCGAGGCGATCGCGCCGCCGTTGGCCTCGCCGGTTTTATTGGCGGCTATTGGACCATCCGCATTCTCGTTGACGCGTTTTACTTCTCTCACGCTGACTGGCCCGAGGGAAAACGATTCGTCATTGGCCACTTCCTGCTGACCTCGCTCTTCGTGGGTCTAGCCACCAGCTATATTGGTCTATTCGTCTGGCATGTATGGCCAACGAAAACGTAGTCATTACCGGCGCTTTCAGCTACACGGGAAAATACGTAACCCGCCTGCTGCTCGACCGCGGCTTTCGCGTCCGTACCCTTACGTTTCATCCTCAGCGCGAAAATGAATTTGGCAATGCAGTCGAAGTCTTCCCGTACAACTTCCGGAATCCCGACAAACTCGAACGCTCCCTTCGGGGCGCTTCGTGTCTCGTCAACACTTACTGGATCCGTTTCCCGCGCGGCCGCTCCACATTTGACGAAGCCGTCAACAACTCCAGGACCCTTATTCAAGCGGCCAAAAGCGCCGGAGTCGCGCGCGTGGTGCATGTGAGCATCGCGAACCCGTCACTCAATTCACCTTTGGCGTATTACCGCGGCAAAGCTCTAGTGGAGCAAGCAGTGATCGATTCAGGTCTTTCTTCCATGATCTTGCGCCCAACAGTCATCTTTGGGCGGGAAGACATCCTCGTCAACAATATCGCCTGGTTCGTGCGTCATTTTCCTGTCTTCGGGATTCCCAGCGGTGGCTGCCACGGGGTGCGGCCGATCTTCGTAGGCGATATGGCGAAATTGATGGTCGACGCGATCGAACAGCACAACAATGAAGTCGTCGATGCTGTGGGCCCAGAGACATTCAGCTTCGAGGAACTCGTCCGGCTTATCGCAGCAAACATCGGCAAACCGGTTCGTATGGTCCATGTTCCGACTCTTTTGGCGCATCTCGCAACGCAATTCGCCGGACTCTTCTTGCGCGACGTCGTCTTGACCTGGGAGGAATACAAGGGCCTCACAAGTGATTTGCTCGCGACCCAAGGGCAAAGCACGGGCCAGACCCGCCTTACCGAATGGCTCTCACAGAATCGCGACCGGCTCGGCCGGTATTACGCTTCCGAACTGGCTCGCCATTTTCGCTGATGACTTTTTCTTTTGTAGGGCCCGCTTTCTGAAGCGGGCCGTTCTCCGCGTCCGGCCAACGGAGTTAACGGGCCTTACCTTCGCGCGGATAGTCCCACCGGCACGTCCTGATGACTCAGCACTCGCTCATAATACTGCTCATACATGGGGATGACGTCGTTGGCGCAGAACTTCTTCTTCGCATCTATTCGCGCTTGCCGCCCCATCTCGCGTCCACGGTCCTCCCGGGATAGCAGGTCAATCGCATACTTCCCAGCCTGCTTTACGTCCCCAGGCTCCACCAGATACCCATCGACGCCATGCTCAACAACCTCTGGCACGCCGCCCGCATTTGTGGCGATTACCGGAACTTCACACGCCATGGCCTCGAGCGCCGCCAATCCAAACGACTCTAGTTGCGACGGTAGCAAAAACAGATCCGCCTGCCCCAACTTCTCGCGGATTCCGTTCTGCTTGCCCAGAAAAATCACGTCCTTCTCCATCCCTCGAGCTCGCGCCAGTTCTTCCGCAGGCCCGCGGTCGGGGCCATCGCCGATCATCACCAGTTTGGCCGGCATCTTCGCTCGCACCAAAGCAAAAATCTCCACGGCATCCAGAATGCGTTTCACCGGACGGAAGTTCGACAGATGCATCAGGATTGGCTCACCGTTCGGCGCCCACTCTGCCCGCAGTTCGGGATTTGGCTGCCGGCAATATAGATCGCAGTTAACAAAATTGGGAATCACCTCAATCGGACGCTTGATGCCAAATTCCTCAACCGTATGGCGGTACAGATATTCCGAAATCGAAGTGACTCCGTCGCTTTGTTCAATCGAATAGCGCGTGATGGGCAAAAAATTGGGATTGTTGCCCACGAGAGTGATGTCCGTACCGTGGAGCGTCGTAATGAAAGGCAATCGCCGCGGCGCCGCCATTTGCCTTGCGAGCAGGGCACTGACCGAGTGGGGAATCGCGTAATGCACGTGAAGAATATCCAAGGATTCCGTCTCGAACACTTCCAACATCTTCACGGCCAACGAAAGCGTGTACGGAGAATGGTCAAACAGGGGATAAGACACTACCGCAGCCTGATGAAAATGAATCCGTGGATCGTCTGTCTTCATCCGGATCGGGGGCGCGTATGTGATGAAATGCACGTCGTGTCCCCGCGCAGCCAATTCCTGCCCCAGCTCGGTTGCGACGACACCCGAACCGCCATAAGTGGGGTATCCAGTAATCCCAATTCGCATTGTGGCCCTCTATTTGGAGATCGCCCACTCCGAATCCCAAAGCGCCGTGTCATTGGCGGCGCCTGGTACGGCACTTGCTTGCTGGGTAGCAAGCTCGGATGCTAGAGTCGCGAACCGCAGGCTGACCTACTGCCTGCGGAATAGTACACCGTTTAGACGCAGGTTTGGTTGCGAACGTGACACGACTCCGAGAGAAAACAGCCATTGTGACAGGGGGAGGAACCGGCATCGGTCGGGCCATTGCCTTGGCATTTGCTCGGGAAGGGGCAAAGGTAGCGGTTCTGGGGCGCCGCCGCGACCCCTTGCACGCGGTTGCAAAGGAACTAGCAGAGTTTGGGAGTCCAGCGCTCGCCATCGTCTGTGATGTGACCCAAAGTCAGGAGGCAAAAGAAGCCGTTGGGGAAGCGGAGCGAGCTTTCGGCTGGCTGAACATTCTCGTCAACAACGCCGGCGCTCTGAACGTCTCCACTGTTGAAACCATTTCCGAAGAAGACTGGGAGCGCGTTATCGAAACGAATCTCAAGGGGCCGTTCCTTTTCTCACGGGCTGTGCTTCCGGCCTTTCGTCGCAGCGGAGGCGGAAGCATCGTTAACATTGGCTCAGTCCTCGGGCTGGTTGCCATGAGAGACCGCGCGGCTTATTGCGCCTCAAAGGGCGGCCTTGTTTTGCTGACCAAAGCCATGGCTCTTGACCATGCTCACGAAAAGATTCGCGTCAATTGCATCTGCCCTGCAATCGTCGAGACCGAGTTGGTCAAAGGGCTTTTCGACCAAAGTGAGCAAGGTCGAATGGCGCGAGACGCCAGAATCGGCACTCTGCCCTTGGGCCGATTTGGACAACCGCAAGATGTCGGCGAACTGGCTGTTTTCCTGGCCTCGGATGAATCATCCTGGATCACAGGTACAGCGATTCCTGTAGACGGCGGCTTGTCTGCCTATTGAAGGAGCTGATTCTCATGCTACGAAAACTGACTGAGGAAGAAAAACGCATCACCGAGATGGTTCGCCTTCGAATGAAGGAGAGCAAATCCTCCGAGTTACTGGGTTTCGAGGTGGAGAGCGTTCACGACGGCCGGGCCATATTCCGGTTGGAGGTGGGGCCGCGCCACAAGCAAATCCATGGCGTCGTTCACGGCGGGATTCTTGCCTCACTCGCCGATACCACAGCGGCAATTGCGGCTTATACCGTGGTTCCGCGCGGCGTCGAACTGGCCACGCTGGAACTGAAGATCAACTATCTTGAGCCTGTCCCCGGTGGAACCGTCACAGCAGAGGCACGAGTCCTCCGCAATGGACGCAATTTTGTGGTAACGGAGTGCGAAATCTTTACTGAATCCGGCTCATTAGCCGCCAAGGCGCTACTCACCTTTACCGCCGCCGCCGGACACAGCATGGAGAAGTGACCTATTCGTCGCCCTTTTCGCCGTCTTCGTCCTCTTTATGGACGTACCGGATGTGGCGCTTGAAAATCATCAAGTTGGGCGCGCCTTCGCGGGTCAATTTAATGCAGTCACGGTCGTACCACTCGATGATGCCGTGCAGCACCTCGCCGGAGTCCAGCATCACCGACATCGGCGTCCGGCTCTGCATCTGCTTCACCCAATAGAAATTCTCGGCATGGGTGATCTCCGGCGGAGCCGGTTTCTTGCTCGGCAGAGGGCCACCATTGTGCTGAGGCCGCGGAGCGGCCTGCTCCTTGGCGTCCGCGAAGCTGGGACGGAACATGCGGCGATTCACCATGACTGCTCCTTAATTTTAATGAAGGTGTTTCCTGTCCTCTATGATGCGTCCCGTGGGCCTAGGGTTTCGCTAATTATGTCGCCGAATCAGACGGCAGGGAAGTTAAATTCTGTTTTTGGCTCGTTGTCAGCCGTTTGAGCGGACCAAAGACGTCGCGAGGGAGTCTAGGCCAAGCTGCCGGTTCAAGTTGCGGCGTACTCCAGCAGCCAATTTGTCCATTCCATCGATAGCGCGCCCGACCCAAGCACGATCCACGAGCCCCGCCAGTGCTTGCAATTCCTTGGAAAGATGCGGATTTCGCAATCGAGGGCTGCGGATTCCGGCGTTTATCTCCAGCAAATCAGAGAGTAGGCCATAAAACACGCCCATCAGCTCCTCAAATGAGGAACCCCGATCCTTCGCCAGCGCGGCTGTGTCGGCGAAGAGTTGTGCAAAACCCTGTCCGCGGGCGGCGCGTTCCAGGATGCGCAGTGCGGTTCTTCGCTTCTCGACCGCATCTTCCAGATCCAATTCCAGCGCCAGGCCCGGACTACCTTCAGAGAGCTGCGCCGCCAACTTTAGGTCCGCCGGCTTTCGATCGGAATGCGCCCGTAGAATGGTCTCCACTTCGACAACCGGAAGGGGCGCGAAATGAAACTGCATGCATCGGGAGAGAATGGTAGGCAGCAGGCTGAACGGAGAAGGCGCGGTAAGAATAAGCGTCGCAGACCCAGGCGGTTCCTCAAGAATCTTGAGGAACACGTTTGCCACGTCCGGGCGCATCGTTTCCGTTCCATCCAGGATGAACACGCGCCGTCGGCCCGTGGGCTCGAAATAGGCCGCACGGCGCACGGCCCGTAATTGGCCGATGCGCAGAACGGGACGCGCGACGGGGCTTTTTAGTCGCACCGGGTCGGGCACAACAGCCCAAACGTCCGGGTGGCTTTGTAGGATTAGTGGAACGCGCTCGACGGTCGCGGCGTCTGCGCTCTCGCCCCGTTCAGCCAAACCCTGCTCCATCAATTTCTGCGGGTCGGCTAATCGCGAAATCTGCAGGCAGGTGGGGCACTCGCCACAGAAGTCATCGGCGATGCGCTCGCAATTCGCTGCTTGCGCAAACATGCGCGCCAAGGTGTATTTTCCTACTCCCCGTGGGCCAGTAAAAAGCAGGGCATGGGGCACGCGAGAGAAGCGCAACGCTCCGCGCAACGCCGCGACAATTCTTTCGTTCCCAAGAAATTCCGAAAATCCCACGCGTCAATCCTTTTTTAACCCATTGAGGAGAGGCGATACTGCCGACAAAACCTCGCCCGCAATATCTTCCGGAAGCCGCAGCGAATTATTCTGCGCATCGTAGCACTGGATGGTCGCCCACGGCCGGCTGCGGGAGAGCATGTCATACATTTCCGCGGCGTCTTCCAGATGCTGCAAACTTTTTTCCAGAATGTCGTGCGTAGCCCTCGTGTATTGACGCTCCGGTTTCTGGCCGACCAGTTTTTGCGCCTGGCCCGGAGGTACACGGAGATACAAAATCAAGTCTTCGCGTGGAAGCCCGTAAATGGAATATTCCAGATGTTCGATCCAGCGGAGAAACTCCGAACGTTTCTCGACGCTGGCACGGGCGACTTGATGGGCCAAATTCGATCCAACATAGCGGTCCACCAACACGACCTTTCCCTCGTTCAGCACGCTTTCGATGCGCGGCTTCGCTTCGAAACGGTCCCCTGCGTAGAGCAGCGCGGAAAAATGAGGGTCGACAGCTTGTAGAGAGCCATAGTCGCCGTTCAGAAATTTTCCTACCATGCTACCGAACCACGAATCGTATTGTGGGAAGCCCGTGGAAAAAACGGAAAAGCCCTTGGTCGCCAGTGAATGTTCCAGAAGTTTTGCTTGTGTGTGTTTGCCACTGCCATCGATTCCCTCGATGGCCATGAGTAATCCGCGTTTGGTCATTTGGCTTTACGGTGGTGGGCCGCCACTCGTGCCAGCAAGTGTAACCGGAGAATAACGAGCCCGCAACGGAGCCAGCCTCGCCGCTTCACTAAGCCGTAAACCGGCCTGCTACGGAGCGTGCTACGATTTTAGTGTTGAACTTCGAATATGGTGCAAACAACGATTCAGGAGAATCTTCAGCGTTTGTCGGAGCGCATTGCGGCCGCTGCAAATCGCGCGGGGAGAATCGTCGAAGAAATAACCCTGATGGGTGTTTCCAAAACCCATCCCGCCGGGGCAATTCGTCAGGCATTCGACGCTGGCTTGCGCCATTTCGGCGAAAATCGTGTCCAGGAGTGGGAAGGGAAGTGCGGAGAAATTGCGAGTTTGGCCGCCACTTGGCACCTGATCGGCCACTTGCAAAGCAACAAAGCCGCGAAAGCCGCCAACCTGTTTCACAGCATCGATACCGTCGACGATTTTCCCCTCGCGCAAAAACTCGATCGCCTTTGCGCCGCGTTGTCTCCGGCAAAGCGTCTCCGCGTGCTTCTCGAAGTCCACATGGGTGGCGAAAGCACAAAGAGTGGTGTCTCGGAAGCAGGCTTGGCGGAACTGGCCGAAAACGTGGCGGCACTTCCACGACTCGAACTCGCTGGGCTGATGTGTATTCCGCCCTTTCTTGAAAACGTCGAGGAAGTCCGTCCGTACTTTGCACGGTTGCGAAAGCTGCGCGATCAATTGGAGTTGCGGGTGCGGAGGAAATTGCCGGTCCTGTCGATGGGGATGTCGCACGATTTTGAAGCGGCGATTCAAGAAGGCGCCACGGAAATCCGCGTCGGCACAGCACTATTCGGTATCCGATCTAGGCCGCAATGAATCGAATAACCGGAGAATGAGCGGCACACACAAACTAGGATGAATCTTTTCACACCGTTTCGCCTGCGCGGCACTGAACTGAAAAATCGAATCGCAGTTTCGCCGATGTGCGAGTACTCCGCTCAAGATGGCCATCCAACGCAGTGGCATTTCGTGCATCTGGGCAGCCGGGCCGTCGGCGGAGCCGCGCTGGTATTCACCGAAGCGACAGCCGTCAGCGCCATCGGACGAATTTCCCCGGCGGACACCGGCATTTACCTGGACTCGCATGTCGATTCTTGGCGGCCTATCGTCGAATTCATTCGGGGACAGGGCGCGGTGCCTGGTATTCAACTGGCGCACGCCGGCCGCAAAGGAAGTACGGGCATTCCATGGTTGGGAGGCGCTCCGATTCCTGTTGAAAATGGCGGCTGGACGCCTGTAGCGCCCAGCGCGATTCCCTTCAACACAGGTTATACGACGCCGAGGGAACTTTCGCCCGCGGAAATACAGCAGGTAGTTGCGGATTTTGTGGCGGCTGCCCGCCGAGCGCTCCGCGCCGGATTTCAGATCGTCGAAATCCACGCTGCTCATGGGTACCTCTTGCAGGAATTCCTGTCGCCGCTCAGCAATCACCGCACGGACGACTATGGTGGCAAATTTGACAACCGCGTTCGCGCACTCCTTCAAGTTGGTGGCGCGGTGCGGGAAGTCTGGCCTCAGGACCAGCCAATCTTCGTGCGTATCTCCGCCACGGACTGGAAGGAGAATGGCTGGGACTTGGCGCAGAGCGTCGAACTGTCGCGCCGGCTGAAAGCAGTCGGCGTAGATCTGATCGATGTCTCGAGCGGCGGCCTCGTTCCCGGCGTCAGCATTCCGACTGGGCCCGGCTATCAAGTCGGATTTGCGTCGGCTATCCGCCGCGACGCTGGCGTCGCAACCGGTGCCGTGGGGATGATCTTAGAGCCCGCCCAGGCGGAAACCATCCTCTCGAGCGGGCAAGCCGACATCGTGCTGCTGGCTCGCGAAATGCTCCGCGATCCCTATTGGCCAAGGCACGCAGCGCAAACCCTCGGAGTCAAAATAAAGCCCCCTGTCCAGTACGAAAGAGCGTGGTGATTCGTGAGTCAGCTCGACATCAGCATTGATCCAGCGCGCGGCACAGTCAGTTTTCCCGTACGCGTGCATCCTCGGGCGAGTCGCGATGAAATTGGCGGCGTCATCCAGGGAGCCATGAAGATTCGTCTGTGCGCTCCAGCTGTGGAAAATCGCGCCAATGAAGCTTTGGTCGAGTTTCTTGCAACGGTTTTGAAAACCGCCAAATCGGCTGTTAGAATCCGGAGCGGCGAGCAATGCCGCACGAAGCGAGTGGAGGTCTTCGGCATCACGCGTCAGCAGATTGAAAACCTGCTGCAGACCGAAGCGTGACCTGGGCCGCGCAAAAGAAGGGAATTGGCCACATGAAGGTTGACATCAGTGAAATGCAGAAGGATCTGCGCGGGGCAAAGCTCGATGGCTGGCTCTTTTACGACTTTCGCGGCCGCGATCCGATTGCGCATCGAATTTTAGATCTGCCTCCCGGCATGCGCACGCGGCGCTGGTTTTATTTTGTCCCAGCCAAAGGAACTCCGAAGAAGTTGGTTCACAAGATTGAAGCTCAATCCCTGGCGGCGGTCCCGGGAGACACGCTCTACTATGCGGGCCAGGAGGAATTGCGCGGCAACCTCAAAAAAGCCATTGGGAAATCAAAAAAAGTGGCCATGCAGTACTCGCCTAAGAATGCGATTCCCTACGTCGCGATGGTCGACGCTGGAACCGTCGAGTTGGTACGCAGCCTCGGCCCGAAAATCCTCACTTCGGCAGACTTGGTGCAGAAATATGAAGCTTGCTGGAGCAACGAGCAGCTTGAATCCCATCTCGCAGCCGGGCGCGCAATCGACCGCATCGTGCGTGAAGTCTTCGATCACGTTGCAAAATGCGTGAAGGACAAGAAGCCCGTCACCGAATACGACCTCCAGCAATTCATCCTGAAAAAATATGACGAAGCCGGAATTGTCACCGAGGAAGGCCCGGATGTAGCGGTAAACGCAAACGCCAGTGATCCGCATTACGGCCCGACGCGCGAAACATCCTCCCCCATCCGCGAAGGAGATTTGCTCCTGCTCGACATCTGGGGCAAGCAGAAGTCCCCGAACAGCGTCTACTACGACATCACCTGGATGGCCTATCTTGGTGGCGCGGTTCCTGAAAAATATGCCAAGGTTTTCCGCGTGCTGCGCGAAGCGCGGGATCGCGCCGTGGATCTGATCCGCTCCCACGTGAAAGCCGCTAAGCCACTACAAGGTTGGCAAGTCGACAAAACCGCTCGCGCGGTCATTGATAAAGCCGGTTACGGAAAATATTTCTTCCATCGCACTGGGCACAACATCGGAACCTCGGTTCACGGCAACGGCGTCAACATGGACGGTCTCGAAACGCAGGACGAACGCCATTTGATCGCGCGCACCTGCAATTCCGTGGAACCGGGCATTTACCTTCCCGAATTCGGCATGCGCACCGAAGTTGATGTGTATGTCGACAGCAAGGATGCGCGAGTGACCGGAGCGATCCAGACGGAAATTCTGCCGTTACTTGCTTGACCATGGAATCGATGCAAATCGAATGAGCCAGGAAAACAACGAAACGCCTTTGCTTGACCCGCCTGCCCCCGGTGCGGACACTTCTCTGCTTGGAGACTCTCATCCCGTGCCTTCGGAGACCAGAGCGTGGAGCGTTGCGATCGCTGGCTGGCTTATTCCAGGCCTCGGCCATGCGCTTCAACGCATGTGGGGCCGCGCCGCGGTTGTATTTCTCACCGTAGGGCTATTGGTGGTTCTGGGCGCTGCGATGCGCGGGAATCTGTTTACGTCGCACGGAAGCGACGCGTTCGATACACTTGGCTACGTTGCGGATCTGGGCGCTGGCAGTTTCTATTTTCTTGCGCGCGCCGTGGAACGCACCGGAGCCGATGTTTCGCATGCAGGCGGCGACTACGGCACGAGGTTCCTTGCGACAGCCGGCGTCTTGAATCTTCTGGCGGCGCTGCATGCCTATGAAGCCGCTCGAGGCCGCAAGGCATGAGTTCGCCGGCCCCGGTCGCCTTGACACATCTGCAGGCGTTTCTGCTTTTCGCGGCCGTCATCTCCATCGCGTTTGGCTTTCTCGGACGTCGCCAACCGAGGGATCGCATCAAGTACATCCTCTGGTCATTCTTCGTCTTCCTCTTAGTAGGAATCGGAATCGCCTGGGCCATGTACCCGTTCTCTCATTGATGATGTGAGCAGCACCGAAATTACGCTTAATTGACGCGATTTTCCGCGGATGCTATCGTGAATTCACGAGCCGAGGTAGCTCAGTGGTAGAGCAGCCGATTCGTAATCGGCAGGTCGTGGGTTCAACTCCCACTCTCGGCTCCATAGAATACGGGTCCGGCCCGGACACATGGGTGACACTTCGTACCTAAGACATAGGTAACACTTTTGGGCCGAACGGATTTTCGAGCGGTTCGAGCACCCGAGTCTCCAGATCGAAGTACCCCAGATCATAATCCATAAAGCTCACCAGCCAGATATCGTCGTGAACTTCTTTGATGCCCACGGCCTGCCCGGCAAAGACCTGGCTGAAATTGATTTTTTTCTTGCCCAGGCAGATGCGGCCGCAACGGGTCACCACGATGGTTTTGTCGTGAAGAGGATAATCGATGTCCGGCAGTCCGGTATAAGGACGCGTGGACGGCTGATAGACTTCGGCCGGACACTTCATGTCTAGGGCTTCGTGAGGACGTTCGTTGTTGAAGACCTCCATGAACTTGTCGAACCTAGCCTGCGGCTGCAGAAAATTCCGAGCGGCCGGCTTAGTGGCCTCTTTCTTCAGTGTGAGATGCATGCGTTCGTGGCGGCCGTTTTGTTGCGGGTGACCCGGCTTGATCCGTTCGATGCTGATGCCCAGCCGCAGCCACCCGACGGCGAGCTTGCTCAAGTTGAACAACGCATGCGCGGACGCAAAGGGCACGCCGTTATCACTGCGCATGTTGGCGGGCAAGCCGCGCTCTTTAAAAAGCCTTTCAAATACAGTAAAAGCGTAGTTTTCTCTGGTGGAGGAAAGGGCCTCGCAGGTCAGCAGATACCGGCTGGCATGATCGGTGACCGTCAGCGGGTAGCAGTATTGATGATTCCCCAGTAAGAACTCGCCCTTGTAATCGGTGCACCACAACTCATTGGGCCGCTGGCCCAACGATAAAGCGGTTCCCTGAGCGCGACGACGCAAGCGCCCGCGGCGCTCCACCAGTCCATGACGATCCAGAACCGCATGAACGGTGCTTTTGGCCGGCATCGGAATGCCAGAGAACCGGCGAAGCAAGCGCTCACGGATTTTGCGCGCACCCCAGCTGGGGTGCTCACGCTTCATGTTTAAGATGTAGTTCTCCACCTGGAAGGGGAGCTGATTCGCGTACCGATACGGCCGTCGGCTCCTGCCGGATGGCGCGGGTTTGGTGTACATGCTCGGAAACACGCTGGTTGAGCAGGATTTCTGGTTGCTGGACCTTGACACTATGCGTTCGCGGCGACTGACTCAATTGAACAGCCCCGCCGTAATGCGGACCTTTGATATCACCCCCGATGGCGGCCGGATTATCTTTGATCGGTCAGTGGAAAACTCGAACATCTTGCTCATTGACCTTGCAACGCATCAAATTCGGTAGCCGATTTGTTCTCTAAAGGGAGAAGTCAAGAGAAAACACAATCCCATCGGCTGGATTTTTTCTTGCTTCGCTGCCCATCTGTTTGAGCAGGATCTGTTCTGATCTCCCGCTCCTTGTGCTCGGTTGCCGGGCGGGTGCGCCCGGCGATTTGGGGTTCCTCTACCAGTGTTTTCATCGCTTGTTTGCGACGAAGCCTGTCAGTCCCGAAACCAACAAAGCAGAACGGTGGTCAAATTGGCGACCATGGTTCTCTCTGAGACTCGTGGCCTATAGCGTTTTCTGGTTATCCGAGAGCGAACCACCTACGAATCGGCGCCAATTGGCTCGCTCAGAGCTGGCTCCTGATTGCGATTGCACGTAAGTACACCTCGGTGTAAGCTTCAGGCGATTTTTACCATCCCTACCAACTTCCCGCCCGAGCCGCCTTTGGAATGGAGAGTCCAGATATCGCGCGCATGTGTCCGAAGCCGACGCGGTGAACGTGGGCAACTGTTCGGCGAAGAATGAACGATCACCAAGGGACACGTCGGGAAAATTCATATTTCGGTTAACAAGGAGATGCCAATGGCAGATCGATTTGAGCAGCTAAAAATGAAGTATCAGTCCGTCTTACATTTCATTCAGTCTCAGGGCATTCAGCTTCAAAACGTGAATATGGAGGGTGACAAGCTCCTTATTCGGGCCTCCGCGCCTTCTGCGGATTTAAAGAACCGCGTTTGGGACCAGATCAAGCTTGTTGATCCCAACTACTCCGATCTCATCGCGGACATCCAAGCACCGGCGGCAGCTGCAGCGGCGGCAGTCGGCGGGCCTTCGACGCCGGCTGCGCGAACCTATACCGTACAGCCTGGCGACAGCCTCTCGAAAATCAGCAAGCAGTTCTACGGCGACTCCAACATGTACATGAAGATTTTCGACGCCAACAAAGACAAACTCACCGACCCGGACAAGATCAGAGCAGGAATGGATCTCCTGATCCCATAAATATTTTTTGCTGGCCGCTTCAAGTAGCAGAGCATTCGATATGACTGAAGGAGGAAGATATGAATTGGACAGACAAGGTGGGGAATCTGCTTCGGCAGTACACAGGAGGCGGTGCGGCGGCTGCGGCACAACCGGCCCCGGACGTTCACGCGCACTTTGATGAGGTGGCACAAGCCGCTCCACCAAGTGCGATTGCCGAAGGTCTCACAGCCGCTTTCAATTCGGATAAGACCCCAGCTTTTGGACAAATGCTTACGACGTTGTTTAACAACTCAACGGGCGATCAAAAGGCGGGTGTGATCAATCATTTACTGGCTTCCGTCAGTCCGGGCACTCTTTCTCAGGTTTTGTCGGGCGCGGGACTGGCCGGGCTCGTTGGCTCCGGCACGCCGCAATTGACGCCTGATCAGGCCCAGAAGCTGTCACCTGAAGCTGTTCAGCAGCTCGCCACTCATGCCCAAAACGCGAATCCTTCGATCGTCGAGTCCGTCAGCAACTTCTATGCCCAGCACACCACTCTTGTGAAGACTCTTGGCGGCGCCGCGTTGACCATTGCGCTGGCAAAAGTCGCTGAACGGCAAAGGCAGGGGTGAGAGGTTTTTGAGTTCGCCTGCTATTGAGGCGGAATGAATGGACTCGCGGTGTCACTACGGTGCCAAGGGCCGTTCGGATCGGTTCGGTCGAACATAACTGCGATTCGCCAACGCATTGCCGCCTCGACAAGTTCTAATCTCTGATGCGGTGGTCTTTCTGGATGCATATCGAAATGAGAATCCGATGAGGTATCGCAGGGATGTACTTTCATCTTTTCGGGTTTCTTGTCGGTCCCAAGTCGGCCAATTGTCAGTCTCCTGATTTTTTCTTACCGACTGGGACAAAACAATTTACTGGTGCCGCGTCGCACAAAAAGTGAACCAGCGAACCAACCGAAAGGGGCACGCAAATGTTGGGCGTTCTCTGGGAAGCGATCATCGGATTGATCGTGGGTGCCATCGCAAAACTGTTGATGCCGGGAAAAGATCCTGGCGGCATCTGGATCACCATGGCTCTCGGAATCGCGGGATCTATTGTCGCCACATCTCTGGGTCAGCTCTTTGGCTGGTACCGAGCGGGACAAACTGCGGGTTTTATCATGTCCATCGTCGGTGCCGTCTTGTTGCTGGTTCTCTACAGGTTCATTCGGCGCAGGCTCGCTAAGGCATGACGAAGTAGCCTAGATTTTCCAAAAAAAAGGCCGTGAGGCACTGAAGCCTACCACGTTTTTCCGTCGGCTACGTCCCGGTAAGTTCTATAAAAAGGGAAGTCAAGAAAAAACACACCTGCACCGGCCGGACTCCATCAAGCGCAACAATTTCTCCATCCACAACCGTGTTCTGTGGCCGCTCGTGCGTTGGCAAATCGCGCCGAACCGCTATAGGCAAAGGAGATTGACGCCGCAGCGGCCGGAGCAACACTGAGTATTGGCGTTGCAAGCATGCAGGGGTGGGAAACAGGACGCAGCCCGCGCCGGCGTGGGCATAAGCATGGTGGTCACGACGGGCAAGGCAAGCGCTGTGATGGTTCCAATTCTCCGCATAACTTCCCTGCGGGAAAGCGTTTCTCCCTCAGCCGGAATGTTCTCGTCAAGCAGCAATCCAGCGCTCTTTAATTTCGATAACGTGATTCGTACCGTCTGTTCGTCGATGTCTGGGTTCACCTGTGCCTGCAAATGCCGCGTGATGTCAGCAATGGTTCGTTCGCCGTCGCATGCTCTCCAGACGGCAGCGGCTGTCCAGTTCAGACAGTGTCCCAAGTGAGTCCTCTCGTCATAGATCAATAGTTCGTCCATCACTTCCCGGGAGAATACGTCGAGTCTTTTCGGTTTGACAGTCTCTTTTTGTTGCACGGTGATCTCCAACGGCCGAAGTCTTGAAGTGCTAGCCCTTCTCTAGGTCCGCCTCTTGACAGACCACGCGGACCAAGTCCTTTGCTTCGCCTCGAGGACCGACAAGGACTCGCGTACGCCGGGTCACCTTATCCGCAAATGCAAAGGCCGCCTCCGGTCTCTCTCGTACAGAGAAAGAATGTTGCAAGAGGTTCAATGCGGCTTTCCCTGGCGAGATAACTTTGGGACGCCAGCGCGCTGATGGCAGGTACCGGGTAAAAAGTATTAGTCCCAACCGTATGGGTTTCATTCCGACAGCACAGCCGTATTGGGCCGGCGAAACTCTTGTTTGCTTCTGATCGGCGCCCATTCGGATGCCGAGCGGCTTGGGGAAGGGATGCACGTAACCACGCGGATCGAAGACCGCAAACTCATCTGAGTAATACGTCGCTCCCTGCCGCAAAAACTCTCCGACGAGTGTCGACTTTCCGGTGTAACTACTACCGGGTATTACGATGGCTTTGCCTTTCCATGCAACCACTCCCGCATGAATGAAAAAAAGCCTTTCCGTGGCAGTAGCAATGTGAAGATTCAAGTCGGTCTCGAATACTTCCAATAACTCAGCATCAGAGTGAGTTTTGGCCAGCGTTTGCGCATTGCCGTAGAGAAGATGGAACGGACGAGCCCAAACTTGCCGAGCCGAATTCGGAAGGAAAAACGAGTACAGGCGGTCCACTGCCTGCACTTTCAAAACGCTCGATCCTGGCGGGAGGTGCGCCCTTATCATGTCAATCGCGAGCGGGTGATTTGTACGTACGCCGAAGGTCAGGCCGAACGACTTGAAAGAGAATCCATCCGCCTGAACCAGGCGGTAGAGTTTTTCCATTCAAGGTGAACTTGACCTGGAGACAGGCAGGAATGCTGTAGTCATTTCCCGGAACTCCGGTATTCAGTCGTCAGGCCGATTGACGAACTCATATTGGCTTACTTCGCGTCTTCGAAGTTCTGGTGTCTGATACGGCCTTTTCATAGGGAATCCGCAAGCACAACGTGGCGCCTCCAAAAGCGGTTCGATGGCAACAATCTCGGAGCGGCAATTTGGGTTGGTGCAAGACCATTTTTCGTCTCGATACACAGCCGTGCCTTTTTGACCCGCGCAGGTACGATCTTTCCAGGATTATGTAGACGCTTAGCTGAGACGAAAACGCTAAAGATCACAAGTTCAGGCGGTCGTGTACATTCTAAAATCAGTAATCATACGTATGTAGTGCACGGTAGGCGTCGAGCTTGACCTCTACACCCACTCCGGACCGTCAAGCAGCTTTGCGACCACTAGCAGCTAGACATTCCATGGTCCTCCCCTCTTGGTGATGGCAAAAGAAGGACCGAACTCCTGAAAGCAAGAGCGGACTCGGCGACGCCAACCCGTCCCCTATCACTTGCATCTATGCGAAAATCACTATATTTTCGTGTAGGAGAGTCCGGGATAGCCGCCCATCCCGGACCTCCACATCTATACCCAAAACAAGAATGGCTCCTCCCTTTCGAGAGGAGCCACCTCTTCACGATTTCAACCGTCCGATTCACTCCGCCCAAGGGAATCGAAGAGGCTGTCATCGCAAACCCGTTCGCGACACTCTTCTCCCTTGATCGCGCTCAAACTATTGAACCGAATTCAGCTCAGAAAAGGGGACGGGCCAGGTTTTCCCCGTTCATTTATTCCTCGAGATCCGAAAAAAAGTTCCCGGCATTTTTGGACCGTGTGCGGATTAAGCCACCTTCGAAGGCAATGCGAGGCGAACGACTTTGCCGTGCGCTTCGCATTTGCACAGTTTCCCTGGTGTGATGCCGAGACGATCCGCCCTTGCAACCCAGGACGGGGCGTATCCGGTTTTTTCCGAACACCGTGGTCACGGTTTACTTCGACGGCACTGCGGGTAAAACCCGACTGTTCTCATGCTATAAATTTGCAATGGCGAAGACAATCGGGCAATTGCTACTTTTCAAATACGTCGGTCGCGAGATTAATTTCCTGTCGAAGGCATTCAAGACGAAACGACTCGCTGAGAAAGCGCGCTCGAAGTTTCCAGAGCGAGAGCGGAAAACGATTGGGTCGGTGTGGTTCGAATCAATGCCTAGGCGCAGAGGAATGGGAGGCAAGCCAGGTTACCTTGCCGTCCGCGTTCTAGGACCACTTTACCCGATTACCGCTTGGGTGTGAACCGCGACAAATGCTGTAAACTCGGGACCGTCATGCAGCCAATTGCGATGGCCGCGTTGTTCGCGCTTCAGTGTTTCCACGTGCTGTTCCTGGCCTTGCACGACTGGGTTTCGCTAGGAACGCTCAACGACGTGAAGGCAGTGCGCGTGGCGAACGCGCGTTCCAAACTGGTCGCTGGGACGCTGATCAGCCTCACTCCTTTTGCGATCGGACTAGCCGCCAGCGCCATCTACCTTGGCAGAGCCTATCCGTCGTGGTTGTTCTGGTGGCTCTGGATCAGCTACGGTCTGTTATTCATCGGCGAGTTGCAGGCGTGGTGGATCCCTTACCGGTTTCGCCCGGAGCCAGTGCGTGCGGCGCGGTATCAGGTGATGTTCGGAGCGACGCACAGTTTTCTACCCCAACGCAACGGCATCCGGGTGAATACGCTGCATTTCATACTTCACTTAGCAACGCTGACCACGTTGGTTGTCCTAGGCGCGCTAACCGCATGACAGGGGTGTCCTACCTCCTGACAAGTCGAATGCCGAACCTAGTTTCCAACTATGGCGTTTCTGGACCGAGGCCGGCATCCACGATCCGCAAATACCTAATTGACGACGCGGCTTGCACTTCCCGGCGATCACAGAACAACTTCACGCAAGCTCTTGCCGCAAACAAAAAGACTGAATAGATCTTATTCTCTGTGAGCTACTCTGTCCGCAGTGCTTTGACGGGGTCTATTGAGGCGGCACGGTGAGCCGGAAGCACTGCTGCCAGCATGCCAACGACAGTCAGGATGCAAATCGCAAACGAAAGAGCCCAGAGGTAGATGGCTCCAGAACCGTATAGAAGGGTTCTTACCGCACGTCCCATAATTTCTGTCAAAGCCACTCCCGGCAGTATTCCCGCCAAAAGAATCCAAGCTGTCTGGCGCAAGATGAGTGCACGAACTTGGGCACGGGTTGCTCCAATGGCGATGCGTATTCCGATCTCTGCTGTACGGCGTGAAACATTGAAAGAGAGTAGTCCGTACACACCCAAGGCTGCTAGCGCGAGAGCTAAGAGTCCAAAGACACCGGTGAGCCGCGCGAGGAGCGTCTCCTTGGAAAGGCCCTCTGCATACTCGGCGCTTAAAGGTACTATATCCGTTATCGGAAGATGTGGATCAACCGAAAGTAGGCTTTCGCGAATTGGCGAATAGAGTGGCCGGAGCCGCCCAGCCGCCCGAACCTCGATCGTACCCACCGGTCTTGGACGCTGAGTGACAGAAAAATATGCCACTGCGGGAGCAGGAGACCGTAAATCGTCAACCCGCGCATCCGCCGACTCTCCAACGATTAGGTAGTCTGCATCGTGTGGCGCAGGTTCGTAACCTATTCGGTGCCCGATAGGACTCTCATCCCCGAAGAGATTGCGCGCGAAGGTATGGTTTAGAATGGCAACCGGCTGAGAGGCGGGTAGGTCACGCTCGTCGAACTCCCTTCCCTGCAATATGGGAACTCCCATGGTATGGAAGTAGCCGGCCCCAACATGGTTTTCTTCTCCATGCAGTTGCTTCTCTGGGAGTTCAGGATGGCCAGAAACATGAATAGCAGTATTCCAGATGCATCCGGGAATGGCGCACATTTGGAGCGACGCATCTCTGACACCGGGTAGCTCCCTTAGCCGGGTGATCAAGCGGGCATACAATCCCGGGAGGTCAGTTTCACGGTAGTTGGCGTTAGTAAAGTCCAGATGAATCGAGATAACGTGTTCACGATCCAGACCCGCGTTGACGTGGCTGAGATTGACGAGAGTCTGCGCAAACAATCCAGCCATGCCAAGCAACAAAAGAGAAAAGCTGACTTGCCCGACCAATAACAAGCTGGACCATCTCCGCCCAGTCTTTCCTTGTGCAAAGGATGAGCTGCTTCTCGACGTCATGTTATCGGCAAGATTGCCGGAAGTGAAGTGCCATGCGGGCAACAGGCTAAAACTGCTTAGGGCAGCCATCAAAAGAGCACCACCAAAAGCGAGCAGCTCCCATCCTATGTGCAGATCTAACGGGATCACTGGCGCGCTTCCCGATGCCCAGTGCAAAAGGAGCGAACTGGCGGCATGACCGACGACAAAGGCAAGGACTCCTCCGGTCAGTGCGAGTAATAAATCTTCAACGAACAACTGTCGCAAAAGTCGCCATCGACTGGCACCCAAGGTGGTACGGACAGCGAGTTCGCGTTGACGACTTAGCAAACGGGCCAGTTGGAGATTCGCAAGGTTTACGCACCCAACCAAAAGCACAAGTCCAGCCATCGCCATCAAAATGATGAGTGGTTGCGAATAGTCTTCCCTCAGTGTGCCTTCGCCGGCTGCTGCGGAGACAAGTCGGACGCGGCTCCGTAAAATTTGATCCTGGTCGCGGCTGTCTTTGGATGCATTCGCAAGTAAGGTTAGATCTGGCTCCAGGACTTGGGTCCAATGCGCTACCACTGAGGGTTGCGCCTCGTCCGGGACGCGGGCCAAGAGCCAAAGCCAGAACACACTCGCTTGCTTCATATACGGTGCGTCGATATTTGCGCCGCTGCCTGGCCCGAGTGAATCAAACCAGGAATTAAAGCGCCCAGAGGCTTGAGCTGCAAGGGGCAACCAAAGATCTGGGGCCTCGCCTGCTACGACACCAGAAAAGCGCTCAGGAGCAATTCCGACAATGACCACCGGGACACCATTGACGACAGCGGGCTTCCCGATCATGGCTTGATCAGCGCCGAAATATTGCTTCCAGTAGCCATATCGGAGAACAACAGGCTGCTGATTCTGTCCGGGTTCCTCGTCACTCGTGAAAAAGAACCTTCCGATTGCCGGCGAGAGACCGAGAACAGCGAAAAAATTGTCCGAGACCAATTGAAATCTGACTCGTGCAGATGAACCAACTTCGGGCTGGAGGATTCCCTCAGAAATCCCTGATCGAGCAATAACAGGGGCGATATCTTCGGTCGATTGCCTGAGGCGTCGATACGCGGGGTAGGAGAAAAACCATTGGCCATCGAAAGGAGATTTCACTGCATGGAGAGAATACAGCTGATTCGGTTGCGCGATTGGCAACCGCGCTAAAAGTACACCATGCAAGAGCTGAAAGATGGCCAAGTTGGCCCCGATGCCGAGAGCCAGAGTTAGAACTACCGTTGAAGCAAAACTTGGTGATCGCCACAACTGGCGCGCGGCGTACCGGAGATCTTGTACGAGGCGATCACGCCAGGACCATCTCCGACTCTCCCCGGCTTGTTCCTTAAGCAATGTGACATTCCGAAAAGCACGAAGGGCCGCGGACCGGGCTTCCTCCTCCGACATGCCGCTGGCGACGTTTTCTGCAGACTGCTGGTCTATGTGGAACTCCTTTTCATCTTCGAGTTGTTTTGTCGCAACGGTACGGCGAGTGATCGTCCGCACCCTGAAGAGCAACCGCTCCATCCACCGGAGATTCTTCATTTATTCGCATTGTACAACCAGGTTATTGCTCCCCGTGGCGATCAGATCGATCTGTCATAACAAATTTTACTGTTGCAAAGATCATTGCTTTGGTGTAGGAGAACGGATTATTCGGCTGTGATTGAGGCTCACCGCCAGAAGATTCAGGGTTGCCTATTGGTTTTGGCAAAGAAGTGGCTTACTGCGCCACAGCAGTTTGTTCCTGCATTGGGGGTGTAGGATGACAGGTAAGCGTATTAGTCTCGTGGTGTCTTTCTTTGTGGTGGCCTTCCTGGCAGTACTTCCAGACAATCTATTCTCACAGACAGGCGGAACGGGAATTGTCGTCGGCACTGTGAGCGATCCGTCCGGGGCTGCGGTTCCCGGAGCAACCGTCACCTTTACAGATACAGCGACGAATTCGGAGAGAACGGCGACAACAAACGAAGCGGGAAGGTACGATTTTCCGAATGTCCCGCCCGGAAATTACACCCTGACCATCAGCAAAGCTGGATTTCGTATGACGAAGATCGTCAATCAAAACGTGGCAGTGGCTGAATCGCGCACGTTGGACGTCAAGCTGGAGCTAGGCGCACCGACGCAAACGGTCGAAGTGGTGGCGACAAACACCGAGTTGCAAACAATGAATGCAACGATTGGCAACACTGTCAGCGGTAACACGTTGGCGTCTCTGCCGAGCCTTGGCCGCGACGTCAGCTCGTTTGTGACCATGCAACCGGGAGTGAGCCCTGATGGCAGTGTTGCCGGCACGGTAGTGGACCAAGCCAACTTCATGCTCGATGGGGGTAACAACAGCAACGATATGGATGGCAGCGGGGGTGTCTACAATCCGAGCTTTGGGGATGATCCTTCAGGCGGCCTGTTCTCTAATTCCAACAATCCGATAAGTGGAGCTAGTGCCGGGATAAACGGCAATCAACCCTCCGGCGTGATGCCCACTCCGATTGACAGCGTGGAAGAGTTCAAGGTAGCCACTTCCAACCAGACCGCCGATTTCAACGCCTCATCGGGCATGGAGGTGTCGATTGTTACCAAACGCGGTACCAACACGTGGCATGGCACGGCCTACGAATACTACCTGGACAACACCATGTCCGGAAATACCTGGCAGAACAATCAATCAGGCACACCCGTGCCGGATTGGCATCGCAGCTGGTTCGGTGTCGCGGGGGGCGGTCCGCTGATCCCTAAAGATATTCTCGGCGGAAAGACCTACTTCTTCGCCAACTACCAGGGCACACGCTTTCCCTTGAAGGAATCATTTGACAGGTTGGTTCCCAGTGCGGACATGCGAAACGGGATCCTGCACGATCCCAACGATCCCGCCACCACTTACGACTTGAATACGCTCGACCCCCGCGGCATCGGGATTAATACCTATACACAGCAAATGTGGAAGAACCATATGCCCCTGCCCACTCCGGGAGCTGGTTGCGGTCCATTCACCGGTGATGGTATTTGCGACGGCGTCAATACCTTGGATTTCCGGGCCAATCTGGCGATACCGCAGAACGACAACTTCGGCGTGGCGCGCATCGACCATGACTTTGGCGCGAAGTGGCACTTCATGTCCAGCTACCGCTATTACCATCTGGAGACTGCCACCGATGACCAGGTGGACATCGGCGGTTTCTTCAGCGGCGATACTTTGGGTACTCCAAAGTCCCTCACCACTCATCCGCAGGTGCCGTGGTACCTGGTAGTTGGGATGACCACCAACATCAGTTCGAGCGTCACAAATGACTTCCGCTACAGTTACCTGCGGAACTATTGGGCGTGGGCCTCGGCCGGGGATCCGCCACAGTTCTCTAACCTGGCTGCCGCGCTTGAGCCTTTTGGCGAAACGACTCACGGCAAAGAAACGCTTGCGCCTTATAACGTGAATACCCAGCAGACACGCACACGCTTTTGGGATGGGAAGGATAATTTCCTGCGCGACGACGTGTCCTGGCTAAAGGGGACGCACTTTTTCCAGTTCGGTGGCCAGTACCAGCGCAACTGGAACTATCACACGCGCACGGACAACGGCGGCGGCATCAACTACTACCCGGTATACCTGCTTGGGAATAACAGTGCAAACGGTGGCGGCACTGTAGACTACAGCCTCCTCGGCCCGGCTTTCAGCAGTAACGGCACGCTCGCCCGCGAGGCCGCGGCCGTACTCGGCATCGTGACCCAATCGCAGCAGGCTTATACCCGGTCCGGCTCGAATTTGACATTGAATGGGCCACTTGTGCCCGCATTCGACAAAGTCACGATTCCTTATTACAACCTGTATTTTGGCGATTCCTGGCGGGCAAAGCCGAGCCTTACCGTGAACTATGGCCTAGGTTGGACGTTGGAAATGCCTCCCGTGGAAGACCAGGGCAAGCAGGTCGTCCTGGTGGATGCAAGCGACAAGCCGATCGGTACGGAAGACTACCTTAACGCCCGCAAGGCCGCAGCGCTTGCGGGTCAGGTTTATAACCCGGAGATCGGGTTTGCTCTGATCAACAATGTCGCCGGACACCCGAAGTATCCTTTCAACCCCTTCTACCACGGGTTTAGCCCTCGTGTTGCTGTCGCTTGGAGCCCGAGCTTTGACAGCGGGCTGTTGGGAGACGTGTTTGGAATGAACAAAACGGTGGTGCGTGGCGGGTACGGGCGAATCTACGGCCGAGTGAACGGTGTGAACCTGGTGCTTACGCCGCTGTTAAGCCCTGGTCTTATCCAGCCAGTGATTTGCACAGGTGTGTTGAACTACACAAATACGCCGGGGGACGGGATGCCTTCCTGTAACGGAGCCGTAACACCTAATGTCAACACCGCGTTCCGCATTGGTACAGACGGCACCACCGCCCCGCTTCCCGCAGCCACAAAGACATTGCCTCAGCCGTATTTTCCGGGTATCGGCGGGAACACCATCGGCTCCACCGCGTCTCCCCTAGACCCGAATCTCAAGCCGAACTCGGTGGACTCGTTTGACCTCACGGTTCAGCACCAGTTCACGAGCAAGATTTCCATGGAAGTGGGGTTCATCAGCCGGCTTATCCATAATGAATTACAAAACATCAACATTAACTCAGTGCCGTACATGATGACGCTCGGCGGACAGCAATTCCAGACCGCCTACGCGGCCGTCGAAAAGGCAATGGGTTGCGCGACATCTGCAACTGCTTGTGTCAGTGCGACCCCGGCTACGACCTTGGCGAAACTGACGCCGCAGCCGTTCTTTGAGGCAGCGCTCGCTGGCACGGGCTACTGCACTCCGGGGAATTGCACGGCAACGGTTGTCGCGAACGAATTCGCGAACTTCCAATCGCAAAGTGTTTGGACTCTCTGGTCTGACCTAGACAGGGGCGGAGCCGCGCCCGGTTTCAATTTTCCCTTCAGTATGATGAACACCGCCGGACAAATGTCGAGCAATGTCACCATGAGTACGAGTCTCGGCCACGGCAATTACAACGGCGGCTTTTTTACATTCAAAACGACCGATTGGCACGGCGTGACGACGCAGAATAACTTTACTTATAGTAAGGCACTGGGAACGGGAGCCGTCGTTCAGGCTACGAGTCAGGTAACTGCTGTTGATCCTTACGACCTGGATCACCAATATGGTCCGCAAGCCTTCGATCGCAAGTTCGTAGATACGCTGTTCCTGGTGTACCAACCGCCATTTTATCGCAATCAGCAAGGTCTCCTTGGGCACATTCTGGGTGGCTGGACCTTCGCCCCGATCTTCACTGCGGGTAGTGGTGCGCCGGATTTTTGTAACACCAATACGGGTGGTCTTGCTGAAAGCTACAGCGGCTCGCAGGATTTTGGCTCCGGGGACGGTGCCAATGTCTTCACAAACGCAAACTGCGTGCTGACCAAACCGTCCGCTGGGTCAAGTGGCTCGGTTCACAACATCAATGGCACTCCATATATGTTCGCGAACCCACAGGCAGTATTTAACAGTGTTCGCCCGCTGATTCTGGGTCTCGACGGTAACAGCGGCGGCTTCGGCCAATTCCGTGGTCTGCCCTACTGGAATATGAACCTTGGCATAAAGAAGAACTTGCGACTGACGGAGCGCTTCAGTATTGAGGCCTCGGTCAATTTCGTTAATGTCCTGAACCACAACCAATTTTTGGATCCAACCCTCAACATCGCGGGACAAAACCCGCAAACCTTTGGCCAGCTTTCCACGGAAGGAACTTTACCGCGCACAATGGAGTTTGGGATTCGGGTAAACTTCTAATTTCTTCCAGCGAGTTTGGAGAGTTTGCCGTCAGGTCCGTAGGTCTCAATCAAAACGACGGATGGACCAGCTAGTTTGTAGACTTCTCCCGGCGCTTTTTCTGGTACCTGAGTTTGCGTTTGAGCAAGTGCCGGCACCGCGAGCACGAGCAACGCTAGGCGTAGACGCTTGAGCATGGCTCACCTCTCAGACCTTCCCGGGTAGCGAAGACGGTTCCCTTTCGCGCCGTTGTCTATTGGACCGCTGACAACATATCGGCGCGTCACCATCATACCCATTGATGCGTTCCACGGGCTTTCGCGCTGTCGAATGAAATGAGTCGGTGAAAAACCTGAGATCGGCTGCTTGGTGCAAGTGCCCTAGAGAATTGGCCCTATAACAATTTTTCTAAGGGCGGTAAATTTTCCACGCGTTCACTCTCGCTGATTTTTTCGAGGTTACCGCGAAGTGCCTGAGTGCACGGAACTTGTTCTTTTTTCACGCCACTTAGGCATTCGGTTTGCACCTCTTATATTCGTCCCAACTCAGTCCTAAAAACCTACCGCAAGGAGGCTTCTGGCATGCTTGTGAAGACACTACGCTTCAGAAAGTGGCTCGCTCTTTCGGTTCCCTTATGTTTCGCGACTTATGTAGGTGCACAATCGACGCCAGCCCAAAATCCCAGCAGCAACAATGATAATGGTCGCGGTGACATTGCCAGCTTCGACCAATTCCTCGACTCCCACCACGAGATTGCCGAACAATTGCGAAAGCAGCCATCCTTGGCCGACAACAAGCAGTTCCTGAAGGATCATCCAGCGCTGCAATCCTATTTGCAGCAGAATCCGTCCGTCCGCGAGCGGCTAAAACAGAACCCGAACGCGTTCATGAGTCAGGAAGCCTATTGGGAGCATAGCGGGGATGATCGTAACCAGGATCGCAATGCCGGATATGATCGAGACCGCAACAACAACTATGCCTACGATCGCGACCGTGGCAACGCAAATGGCAATAACAGCAGCAATGCCCGTGGCAACAGGAGTGCGAATGCCAACAGCACCGACAACAATGATAATGGTCGCGGTGATGTTGCCAGTTTCGATGGATTCCTGGACTCCCACCGCGAAATTGCCGAACAATTGCGAAAGCAGCCATCGTTGGCCGACAACAAGCAGTTCCTGAAGGATCATCCAGCGCTGCAATCTTATTTGCAGCAGAATCCGTCCGTCCGCGAGCGGCTAGAACAGAACCCGAACGCGTTCATGAGCCAGGAAGCCTATTGGGAGCATAGCGGTGATGATCGCACTCAGGATCGCAATGACCGCAACAACAACTATGCCTACAATCGAGACCGCAACAACGACAATAACTACGATCGCGACCGCAGCAACGGTGCTGCAGAGCACGATCGTGACATGATGGACCGCGACCGCGATGCGCACCAACACTTTGGTGCGTTCCTCGGCTCTCACCAGGACATTGCTGCACAGCTCTCCAGGAATCCTTCCTTATGCAACGATCATGACTACCTGCAAAACCACCCCGAACTTCAAGCGTATTTGAACGCACATCCTGAAGTGCGCCAACCGCTGACGTCCGACCCGGATACATTCATCAAGTCGACTCAGCAATTCAATAGCAATGGACAGAGCGGACAAACTGGAAAAGTGCCTGCTCCCACGACCACACAACCTGGAACCACTACACAACCTAAGCCCTATAAGCAGTAACGGAGCTTTAAGCACGACTGGAGGGCCTAAACAGGCCTTCCAGTCGCGGATTGGTTCAATTCCGGCCCACCAACGCCCACAACGTCTCGGCCGTGAGTTGAGGTCAAGGTCAATGAAGAAGACCATGACTGAAAGCTCCAATCGTTTTAGCGCTTCGCGTGTACAATGGCGATACTTCGAGGGGGGCTGCCATGTTGCGCGGATACGACATCGCTTATGTCGCGGCAGTTTTGTTGTTGGCATTTGCTGTGCTGTTGCACCCGGCACTTCCGAAGGACCAAGCTCCGGAATTGGATGCCAAGATCCAGCGGCAACTCCTCGATGCCGCTAACCTAGAGCTCAAGGCCTTTGGCAGCAAGAGCCCTATACCCGGCGCGGTACTTGGAGTTTGGATTCCGGGCAAAGCGCCTTGGCGCCAAGGCGTCGGTTTCAGCAACATCTCGCCAGAGGAACGGATGCAACTCGATGACAAATTTCGCATCGGCAGCAACACCAAAACCTTTGTCGTCACCGTCCTGCCCCAACTCGTGGATGAGGGAAAGCTCAACCTTGACGATCCTCTCAATAAATTCGACGTTGGAGTTAAAGTCCCTAACGCCGACAAGATCACGGTGCGTGAACTTTGCCAGATGCGCAGCGGTTTATTCGAAGCGTACAACGCACCGGAGTTAGACAAACTGAACATCGCCCCACACACAAAAATCACGCCACGCGAGTTGATCGAGTTTGCCATTAAGCAGCCGCCGCTGTTTGCGCCGGGGACCAAATGGTACTACTGCAACACGAACTATCTCCTTCTTGGCCTGATTATCGAGGCAGTCGCTCACCATCCGGTCGAAGAAGAGATCCACAACCGGCTGTTGGTTCCTCTCGGCCTGCACAACACGAGCTTCCCAACCGCAGACCCGAACATGCCAGTTCCCTTTGCTCACGGGTACACTTTGAGCAAAAACGAAGAATGGGAGGACCAGACAGTGTTGCTCCCGCCCATGCTAAGCTGGGCTGCGGGAGTCATGGTCTCCGACATGGCCGACACGAAGATTTGGGTCAAGGATTACGTCATAGGAACCACGAATAGCCCGGCCACCCAGAAACAGCGGCTCGATTGTCTGCCGATTGGAAAGCCGGGGCTGGCCTTTGGCCTCGGCATCGGCTGTTCTGCCGGCTGGTACGGATACACGGGCGGCATTCCCGGCTATAACACGGGCGCATATTATCTCCCCTCTAAGGACATAACCATCTTGGCATTCGTCAACTCGCAGCGGGAAAAGCCTGACCCAGGCGTGGCCAATGCGATCGTCAGGGATTTTACGAAGATTCTTACTCCAGACCACGTTGCGTTCCCTAACAAATGAACCCTTTTGGTTTCCGCGCACCGAATTTCGCGGCACTCATGGTTCCAAAATCCCGACTTGCAAAAGCGGTAGATTCATCTGTCGCGGGAACAATCGTCCGAGATTTTGTTAAAACCCCTATTCAAACTGAGCCATCTAACAGCCATGCCTAGCAACGTTATCCAAAGTCCAACTTGGCTTCGCCAGATGGAGAGCATCCTGGAAGAGCTAAACGAGGGAGTGATCATCGTCGACGACCAGCTTCGTATGATCTTCGCGAACGAGGCGCTGGTCCGATTAGGTCGCTATGAACGTGATGAGATACAGGGCCGTACACCCGATGCGATTTTTCCGCAGGAAGACCTCCCGTACATAATGCGGCAGCATGAATTGAGCCAACGATACGGCCGCCATCGCAATGAGTTCTACTTCCCCCGGAAGGACGGCGAGAAAGTCCCAGCGATCTTTAGCGGGCGCATCATTAGGGGTCCTGACGGAAAGGAATACGGCATAGTTACCGTAACCGACATCAGCGCACAGAAACACGTCGAGGAGCAACTTCGCGAATCCAACGCGCTCCTCGAGAAGCGCCAGATGGAAATTGAGGCCGAACTCTCGCTCGCGGCGCGCGTTCAACAATCACTCGCGCCGCGTAGCTTGGTTTGGAACAACCTTGCGGTTGAGGCCTACTACGGCCCCGCGCGTCTCATAGGCGGTGACTTCGGCGTGATCCTCTCGCAGGGCGACGAATTCTTAAACCTGGTCATGTGCGACGTATCCGGCCATGGCATCGGTTCGGCCCTCGTCGCGAACCGCATTTACTCGGAAACCCTGCATGAGCTCGAGCGCAAGGCCGGCCCCGGCACCTTGCTGCAGCGTCTTCACAATTTCGTATACGATCGCCTCGCAGCTGACGGTTTTTGTTTCACGATGGCTGCAGCGCGTTTTTCTCAGAATGGACACCGCATGACTTTTGCTGCCGCTGGCCATCCGCCGGCAATGATTGTCTCCAATGGTGTTCTTCGCCTGCTCGATTCGCAAAACGGCATACTCGGTTGCCTCGCCGATACAACGCCGTCCGACGCGGCCGATGAAATTGACCTCGTAACCGGCGACCGTCTAGTTCTGTACACGGACGGACTTGTCGAGGTCTTTAATCAGAGCCACGAAATGCTCGCCGTTAAAGGCCTGGCGAAGTTGGTCAGGGAATCGGCGACGCAACCCCTTCACCGAATGAAACAGGCAATCCTCGAAGGCGTAACTACTTGGAGACGGAGCCCCATCGCCGACGATATATCGCTGATGATCATCGAACTGCGGTAGGTATATCGTTTGCGTGGTGAAGATTGGATTTTTTGATCAAGCTGTCCTTCTGAGCACCGAGAACGCCGCGGGCGGTTCCTACGCTCCGCCTAGAAAAATGGACGTGAGGGTCTGTTAGCGGCCCGACTAACGGTGACTGAGCTCTGACCGTAGAGGTTTTTGGAACCCAGCAAGTTGCTTGGGCGAGTAGGACTCATTGTCTTTGGTGCATGCGCTCAACCAGAATTCGCACGCTGTTCGCGAGCTCGACTACTTCTCCCTTTCCCTGGATGTCGAATTTGATTGCGCTATCACCCGCGGCAGCACGATCAACCGCTTGTTTTAGATTCAACAGTGGCTTCACAACCTGATGAGGCAAGATGAAACTGATCCATACGCTCAACAGAAAGGTAACAACCGAAACAAGACCGAGCGCCCACTCGGCCTGGTTGACTAGGCGGCGCGCCTGTCGATGATCCTCTTGGACACGTTCCCAGCTGCGAGATTCAAGCTCCGAAGTTCGCCTCAACATCTCTTGGCTCGAGTTCTCAAGATCCACGGTTGCCTGTCGCAATTCGGGGTCCTGCTCTTGCACTGTCTTCGATATTTGAATGTCGAACGAATCGACACGGCTGCGCAACTCGTCGACTAGTTGCGCACGCTTCCTAAATCTGGCCTGCGTGAGTAGCCCGTTCAAATCCTTTTCATAGGCTCGGACAACCGCCTGAATGCGGTCGGTGGGTGCTTGGCCTGGTGCTCCCAAGATCGAAACTGCCGCCTCAAACCGCTGCTGGTACAGATGCAGTTCATCTAGAGCTTTTTGAGCGTCTTGCTGCTCAGACGGCGTGAGATTTTGAATCTCGATGAGTGTTTCTCGCGCCTTAGCAATTGAGGCGCGGTTTGCCTCAACGTACGCAGGGTCGCGAAGTAAGAGGTAGTTTCGTTCGGCCCGTCGGGCTTCGAGCATCTCCACCGACACCTGTTCCGAGATAGTTGTCGCGGGTGCGTCTACGTTGACGATGCGATCCACAATCCAACCCATTGTGAACAGGTAATACACGGCCAAGAATATGCCCGGGACAAGGATCAACCGTACGACCACCAGGCTGTAAGCAACTCTGCGACGTAGTGAGCTGCCAGGTGCAAGAATTTTAAACGATTGCCGGATTCCCAGCGCCATGACCCAACTCCATCGCGAGGCTGAGTTCGCGTTGGCCACATTGTATCGAAGTCGGCTTCGGACAAAGACGTTTATCGTCCTTGCATGCTAGTCTGGTGATTTGACGATATGAGAGACCTACTCGCACTAATCGTCCACCACGGATACATCTTCATATTTCTGATCGTTCTGGCGGAAGCGCTTGGGATTCCAGTACCGGCTGCACTAGCGCTGCTTACGGGCGGAGCCGCAGTTGCATCTGGCGCTTTGCGCGGGCCGGCGGCTTTGCTGATTGCGGTCACGGCGATGCTGCTAGGTGATTCGCTACTCTACGTTCTTGGAAGTCGCATGGGATGGAGGTTGTTAGGTTTTCTGTGCCGGTTGTCCGTCGACCCGGAACACTGCATCCTCCGCTCCGCGGAATCGTTCTACCAGCGCGGCCGGGCCACTTTATTGGTCGCCAAGTTCATTCCCGGAATTAATTCGATGGCTCCTCCGTTGGCGGGGAGCATGAAAATGCCGTTTATTCAGTTTGTGGGTCTGGACCTTCTTGGGGCTCTGGCCTATGCGTTGGTCTACGGCAGCATTGGTTTTATCTTCCGCGATTTCCTGGCGTCCATCGTTCGCGGATTTCAAGCGGCCGGACACGTAGTAGAGATTGTGGTAATCATCGCCGCGATTGCATTTTCCATTTATCGTTTCTCGCTTTACTGGCGGCACCGGGCGGACAGCATCGTTCCACGGATACAGGTCGCCGAGCTGGCCGCGAAGCTGCAAACACAATATGCAGAAAAGATTTTGCTTGTCGACGTTCGCAGCCACGGTTACTACGATCCTCGTGCCGACCGTATTCGAGGGTCGATTCGACTTGAGCCGAATAATCTGTTGCAAGAAGCCAAAGAACTTCCCCGGGGCAAAGACATCTACCTGTACTGCACTTGACCACGCGAAGCCACGAGCGCCCGTGTGGCGCATCTGCTGCGGCAACAGGGATTCGCCACATTTGTGATTGTTGGTGGCCTGGCTGCCTGGCGTAGAGCTGGCAATCCGGTCGAGCGAGTACCTCCAACCGACCTAGTGCATCTTCCGACGTTCAGCCGATAAAACGGTAACCTCTAATCAACGCGGCGCTTATCGGGCAAATCCGTCCAGGCACTGAATGGAATGATACCGAGTCGCTAAAGAAAATGAAGAATTTCCTCCTATTCTTTTCAATACCTTAGAAGGCCAGGCTGCCGCAAAACTCCTTTGTTTCTATATCGCTGGTAGATTCGCACCCTATTGGCCATGCCAGCTTTTCTTTTTCGTTTCAAGCCGATTTCAAGATTTCTAGGTGGCATTAAGGAGCGCTAAGCCACGCTCGAACGTAATCACCGTTCAATGGCTTGAGCGGACGTCGGTTACTTCCGAGCAGGGCCGTAATTCGTCTAGTATCGATGCTACGCGCGGAGATCACTCCTACGAGGCGATTCCCGGTACTTATCCGTACGATGCCCAACCGTTATCCCTAGACGCTACGGCGTTACTGGAAATATCCTTTTCGTTCCTCCCGGCACCACAAGCCAGTGGCCTTGTCGTGTAAGGTGTTACGTAACCGTAGATCTCGAAAAAAGTGGAGCGGCGATGAGAACGGAATTGCTGCGATTCAACGGCGCTGTCGAGCGGGATCCCGCCATCGATGCGTGGATGAAAGAGCACTCAGGTGAATTGGGAGCCATCGCACATCAGTGGTTTGAGGTGATGCGAAAATGCGGGGACGAAGTCCGGGAGCTTTTGCACGACGGCTGCCCGGTTGCATGTTTGGGAGATGCGCCCTTCGGCTACGTCAATGTATTCCATTCCCACGTAAACGTGGGGTTCTTTCACGGCGCAGCGCTGCCGGATCCGGCTCACTTGTTGCAAGGCACCGGCAAGTTCATGCGCCATGTGAAGCTGACACCGGGAACGGCCACAAACGCAGCAGCACTAAGCGGGCTGATCGGCACGGCGTACTCGGATATAAAGGCGCGCGTCGAAAACGGTTAGCTCACAGAAACGCCTCAAGAGGCCGACGCGAATGCGATCCGCCAAACATGACGCATATAGATCGTGGGCGATGACGGGTAATTCTTACCTAATCAGGGTTGCTAGCGGCAATCCGGATGTCAGTTCCAGGGTTATTTGATTGGCCGCGAACCCGTGATGAGGATATCCACGAGCCTCCTGGCGCTTTCCTGCCAATCAGGGCTGGCGGGCACGTAAGCGACGCCGATAAGAGCCTTAAAAGTGGCGGTCGTTACCGGAGGAAACAGCGGCATCGGTTTGGCGACGGCATAGCGCCTTCAACAAGAAGGCGCGAAAGTAGCCATTTTCGGGCCCATCAAGGGACCTTGCTTCACCATTCAAAAAGCCCTGCCTTTGTTGAACGACGAGGCTTCCATCATCTTGAACACGAGCGTTGTGGACAACCGAGGTACGCCACGCACTAGCGCTCATGCAACCCCTATGCAACTACCGCGGCCGCAGATTTAGTCGGGCGGGGCATACGCGTCAACACGGTTGCTCCCGGGCCCATCGTTACTCCGATTTGGGACGGGATGGGGCTGGCAAAGGAAACCGTCGATGAATGGACGAAGCAAATTGCTATAGAAGTGCCGATGAAGCGCTTTGGGCAACCGGACGAAGGCGCGGCCACCGTAGCGTTTCTTGCCTCAAGACGCATCATACATCACCGGTCGAGATCAACGTGGACGGCGGACTCGGGCAGATCTGAACAGCGCCACCCGCGTTAGTTTCAAAGAGAAAGATGTAACCGGAGATAGACTCCGCTTATCTAAACATTCAGAGATGCTCTCTGCTTGGCAATGATTCGATAAAACGCTGCACAGATCGGAGGGAAAGACACCAATGACGAATGAGACCAAACTGGGCGGCACCTTCAGATTTCCAGGCAATTCAACTAACGTGTACCGAATGGGTTATGGCGCCATGCAACTTGCCGGCCCTGGGGTCTGGGGGCCGCCGCGCGACGTTGACGCCGCCGTTGCCGTCCTGCGAGAGGCGATTGCCTCTGGCGTGAACCACATCGACACGAGCGACTTTTACGGTCCGCACGTTACAAATCAGATTATCAAGAGGGCTCTTCATCCCTACCCGGCCGACCTGGTGATTGTTACCAAAGTCGGAGCCCGCCGCGGCGAAGACAAATCGTGGCTTCATGCCCTTTCTCGCGGGGAATTGATCGACGGAGTTCATGACAACCTTCGAAATCTTAGTGTGGATCGGCTGGACGTGGTGAACCTGCGTGTCGGTGGCGTCACGGCGCCATCGGAGGGATCGATCGAAGAGCCATTGACGGTGCTTGCTGAATTGAAGAGTCAAGGGCTGATTCGTCACATCGGCGTAAGCAACGTCACTCCCCAGCAATTCCGGGAGGCTCAGAGAATCACGGAGATAGTTTGCGTCCAAAACTTCTACAATGTGGCACAGCGGAGTGACGATGCCTTCATCGATGCTCTCGCGCAGCAAGGCATAGCGTACGTTCCGTTTTTCCCGTTGGGAGGATTCACGCCGTTACAGTCATCAGTGCTCGACCGGGTCGCGGGGTCCTTGCAAGCTACCCCCATGCAGGTCGCGCTTGCCGCGCTTCTTCAGCGTTCCCCCAACATTCTGCTCATACCCGGCACATCTTCGATAAACCATCTTCGAGAAAATCTTGGTGCTGCAATGTTGGGACTGCCTTCGGCCACAATCGCCGAGCTCAATGGAATCGCAAAAAATGCCACGGCGGCGCCTTAATCTGCGCACTGATTTTGATTTCCATATTCCGAAAACAGACAGCGATCTATGAGTCGGTACATGCACCTAGCGATGCGTCGCCACCAAGGCATTGCCAAGGTAGGGATGGGACGCAGGCTGGCGGTTCGGTTGTACTGGATGTGGCGGAATGGTTGTGAGTATTCACCGTCGTTCGAGTTCAGTTCGTACCCGGGACAGCTCGGAACCGGAAATGGCGGGAAGTACAGCACCGTCCACTTGATTGGGCGTCCCGCTCCCTGTAAAGGGAGTTTGAATTGCTAATCCTGGTCGAAGTACGGATCGAAGAGATGTTTAGGTCGGACTGAAGCCGACCGAGAGATTACGAAGCGAGCCGTCGAAGCAGAGGTCAAAAAGAACAAGGAAGCCACTCTTCGGAGTGAACCGAGAACTGCACTCAAAAAGTATTTGACAGAACCGGCATTGTTAGAGATGCCCGATTAATGGGCCACTCTTCATGTGAATGCCGTCTGGAAAAATGAAGAATTTCTTAGGGGCACTAAGAATTCCGTTCCTTCTTTTCAGTTCCTTAGAAGGCCAGGTTGCACCGCAAAACTCCCTGTTTACCTATCCCTGGTAGATTCGAATCCATCGGCTCCACCAAAATGGCATATTCGCGTTTAAATCCTCAAGAATCTTCCTGGCGTTTGAGCGGTGATCTTTCGCGACGGTGACCTTCCAACGCTGATCGAGCGAACCGAAACGCGAATGAAGCGAAGCGCGGTTACTGGTTGAGGAGTTGGGAGAGGAAGGCGTTGTGTAGACGGAAGAAAGAGCGGCCGCGGAGGCGGACGGCGCCGATGGTGCGCGTGGCGTGATCGTCGGCGAGAGGGATGTAGGCGCAGGAAGATTTTTTGTCGAGGGCCATTTCGGGGACGAGGGAAACGCCCATGCCGGCGGCGACCATGCTGAGGAGGCTGCTGAACTGGCCGCTTTCGAAGACGATCTGAGGATGGAGTCGGGCGCGGTCGCAAGCGGCAAGCGCGTTTTCGCGGAAGCAGTGGCCGTCGCGGAGGAGCAGGAAGGGTTCGGCGCGGAGGTCTTTTAGGGCTAGAGAGCGGCGGCGCGCTAGAGAGTGTTTCTGAGGAAGAGCGGCGAAAAGCGGCTCGGTAAGGATGGGGAACGTTTCGAACTCGTGGCCGCGGATGGGAAGAGCGAGGAGCGCGAGATCGATGGAGGCGGCGCGGAGGCGTTCGAGGAGGATGGGAGTGATTTCTTCGACGATGGAGATTTTGGCTTCCGGAAATTTGCGCGAGAACTTTGTCAGATGAGGGGGTAGGAGATAGGGGGCTACGGTAGGAATGACGCCGACGGCGATGGTGCCGCGCATGGAATTTTCTTGTTGGGCGAGATCGCCGCGGGCGGCTTCGAGTTCGCGAAGAACGGCGCGGGCGCGCGGGAGGAAGGTCTGGCCGATTTCGGTGAGGCGTACGGAGCGACCGAGGCGATCGAACAGGCGGGCGCCGAGTTCGTCTTCGAGCTTGCGGATTTGCTGGGAGAGCGAGGGTTGGGAAACGTGCGATTGGCGGGCGGCGCGGCTGAAGCTGCCGGAATCGACGATGGCGCAGAAGTAGCGGAGTTGATGAAGTTCCATGAGGTGTTAGTCCTCAATTCTTAACCTTGCAAGGGAAGAGTGGGGCGAGCCATCAGGGGCGCTTCGCGTCCCGGGCTGAAGCCCGGGCCTACCAGCCCGATTGATTGCCAAGCACTCATGTCGAAGCTAAAGCTCCACCCCCCGGTGCCAAGCACATTTCCAGCGAGCAGCGGTCAGAAGAAGTGGCATGCAAGCCAACGCTAGGTAAGAATCGAGCGTATTGACGCGCCGTTGGCACATAGGCTATGCCTATCTATTCTATCCGAAGTATATATTGGACGTATAGGATGGCGGGAACTAGGCTTTATCGATGTGGGTATCCGGTTTGGTTCGCAGAAGCGAGACAGCAGGTTCCTCGCTTCGACTGCCTGCGGGGGGCTGGCTTGAAATAACGAAGAAAACTTTGTATTTGAGCTTTGCATTGAGATTGATCTGAGCTTTTGAACACAACTGAGGAGGAAGAGATGGCTGAAGAGAAGAAGAACACGATGACGACGGACGCGGGGAGGCCGGTGGGCGATAACCAGAATTCGCTGACCGTGGGGCCACGCGGACCCGTGGTGTTTGAGGATGTGTTGCTGTTTGAAAAAATGGCGCATTTTAACCGCGAGAGAATTCCAGAGCGCGTGGTTCACGCGAAGGGTTCGGGCGCGTACGGGCATTTTGAATGCACGAGCAACGAGATCAACAAGTACACGACGGCAAAATTGTTTTCGCAGGTGGGAAAGAAGACGCCGACATTTTTGAGATTTTCAACCGTAGGCGGGGAAAAGGGCTCGGCGGATACGGAGCGGGACCCACGCGGGTTTGCGCTGAAGTTCTATACCGAAGAAGGCAACTGGGACATGACCGGCAACAACACGCCGGTATTTTTTATCCGTGACCCGCTGAAGTTCGGGGATTTCATCCACACGCAGAAGCGCGACCCGCAGACCAACCTGAAGTCGCCGACGATGATGTGGGACTTCTGGTCGCTTTCGCCGGAATCGCTGCACCAGGTAACGATTTTGTTCAGCGATCGCGGAACGCCAGACGGCTACCGGCACATGGATGGGTTCAGCAGCCACACGTACAGCTTGATTAATCATAAGAACGAGCTGGTTTATGTGAAGTGGCACTTCAAGACGAAGCAGGGGATCAAGAATTTCACGGGCGAGCGAGCTAGCGAGATGCGCGGCGTCGATCCAGACTATGCGCAGCGCGATTTGTTCGACGCGATCGAACGCAAGGAGTACCCGAAATGGCGCGTGGCGGTGCAGATCATGCCAGAGAAGGACGCGGAGACGTATCACATCAATCCGTTCGATTTGACCAAGGTTTGGCCGCACAAGGATTATCCGTTGCACGAAGTGGGAGAACTTGTGCTCGACCGCAACCCTGAGAATTATTTTGCGGAAGTCGAGCAAGCGGCGTTTGAACCGCGAAATGTTGTGCCGGGTATGGGTTTTTCGCCGGACAAGATGTTGCAGGCGAGGCTGATTTCCTATCCCGATGCACATCGCTACCGGTTGGGCGTGAATTACGATTCCCTGCCGGTAAACAAGCCGCAGTGCCCGGTGCATTCTTACAATAAGGATGGGGCAATGCGGTTTGACGGCAACGATGGGCCGGCGGTGAACTACGAACCGAACAGCTTTGGCGGGCCGACGCAGGACAAGAGGTATGTCGAGAGGCCAAAGCCGGTTAGTGGGACGGTGGCGAGGCACGATCATCGCAGCGATCCGGATTACTACACGCAGCCCGGGAATCTGTTCCGGTTGATGCCGGCGGACGCGAAGGCGCGGCTGATCAGCAATATCGTGGGCAGCATGAAGGGAATACCGCAACGCATCCAGGAGTTGCAAATCCAGCACTTCTACAAGGCCGATCCGGCGTATGGTAGCGGCGTGGCGAAAGGGCTGGGATTGGATGTGGAAACGATTATGGGAAAGAAGGCGGTACCGGCGGATTGAGGGAGTAATTAGTTGTAATCGACATAGGTAAGCGGTCGCCCGCTGTAGCTGTCACATCACCGTACGTACGGGTCCGTATAGGGCGATTCGGTGGGTTGAGCTACCGGCGTCCCGTCAAGGGCGGAATCCCAAGCGAGGCAAAGCAAGCGTTAGGCAGGGCGATAGCGAGGGCCGGACTGTTTGGCCTACGACCACGGACCGTGGGCGCCGCCCGCCGTTGTAGCGGCGAGGTCTTGGCCACTCCCTGTTTGCGGAGTTCAGCAAATTGTTTCGTCCCGCGCTTCCACTGCTTCCCGATCGCCGATCGTAGTCGGTGCCTGGTCCATTCCTCCAGGCTTTGCAACGCGCTCGGTGTTTCAGAGTTACCGAAGGAGCCGATCCAACCCCGTAAATAACGGGCCAGCCCCTCGGCCATCCGCTCGATGCTCACACCTCGCGTACGACGCGTCAGCTCCCGGACTCGTTCCTTGAAGCGAAACACCGCGTTCGGCGCGATCTGCCAGCTTTGGTGCTTTCGCACTCGTGAAGCTGAACCCTAAAACCTTCCGATTCCCATGGCCGTGCCACCGCACTGTTCTGCTTGACGCAACGATTGTTACCATGGTACATAGTTACCGTGGTTGATGGAGGTCGATATGATTGTTGTGGAGCGGGTGCAGACCGGTGTGCGGATGGAGAAACGGCTACTGAAAGTGTTGAAGGCGTTTGCGGAGTTGAAGGATTTGACGTTGGGGGATTTGCTGGAGGGGATCGTGTTGCACGCGTTTGAAGGGAAGGCGCCGTTTGGGAAGCAGTCGCTGGCGCAGATCGGGGAGTTGAAGAAGATCTACGGGATGACGCTGCGAGCGAGTGATAGCCACCAGTTGAGGGAGAAAGAGTCATGAAGGGCGCTTGGCTCTTTGTACTGGGGGTTGCCTGCGGAGTTGCGGCCATGGCAGCGCCACGGATTGCCATGCACCTGCATGCCGCGCTGCTTGGAGCGCATAGCGGCGCTTCCGCTGGAGCGGAACGTGTACACACCGAAGAGAAATTTGCGTTTACGGCGCGGGGACGGATCGAGGAAGTTGCGCCGCTGTTTGGAGCGGACAAGGAACGCGTGTGGTCGCCCGGATGGAATCCGAAGTTTGTCCATCCGGTGCCGGCGACGGATGAGAAGGGGATGGTATTCACGGTGGCGCACGATCATTTGAAGGCGGCGTGGGTGAATACGGAATTTGATTTGAAGAATGGAAGGATTCAGTACGTGTACATGATTCCGGATGTGCTGGTGACGGTGATTACGTTGCGATTGCGGCCCGAGGGAGACCATACGCAGGTGGAAGTGGAGTATGACCGAGCGTCGCTGAGCACAGAGGCCAATGCGCATGTGCGACATATGGCCGAGGGGGATCGTACCTCGGGGCCGGAGTGGGAGAAGCAGGTGAATGGATATTTGGAGCGAGCTACCAGCCATTAGTCATTAGCCGATAGCTTTCAGCCCGTGACCCATCTAGGTTACCAGCCAGTGGCGAAGAGGCGTTGGGCCGCATGCAGGCCACATTTTGGTATTTGTCGTAGGCGGCGGCTCGCTGGCGGCTGGCGTCGCCAGTTTCCGAGTGGAGCCATCCATCCAACGCCGCTTTCAGAGTGTACGCTTCTGGTGCCATCAGGCCTGTTGTCCAAAGGAGCGGCTCGCTGTGGGTGTCTCGCATGTACCGAGCAAAATAGCGTTTGCTGGCGCAGGCAAGAACAATAAAGTGGCGCTGGTGCACGCCGGGTTTGCCATGAACCGGCGGAATTTGAAAATCCATGAACGCGTCGTAGCCAACATAGGCGAGCAAATCGGCGTCCCCTGCAATGGCAAAAGACATTCGTTTGTTGTCGAGCCTAACGGAAAGAGTTTCCTGACGCAGCGCGGCACCGGAAGAGACAAAATCAGAAACGGTCTCGCGGGTTTTGACGCCGTCATACGCGTCGGCGACTAAGATTGCGTCAGGATCGTGGTGATAAAAGACGCAGCGCTCGAGAACAACCGGCTGGGGGCCGGGAGCACAAGTTAAGTGGCGCCAATCAGGACTTGCTCTAAAGAACGACTTCACACCGAATGCCGCACCCCAATACAGATTGTTGGCGGGATCACGGCCATTGCCGAGGCGCGCAGGGACCGGAATAATCCCCTGATGTTGATTATCGGCGAGAGCGACAAATACATGTAGCACGGGTGTGCGGGATTGCTCGAGGAGGAGTTTGTTCGCGAAAAGAACGGCGAGAAAGAATCCCAGAGCAGGAAGAAAAGGTTTCCGGCGATTCATTTTGCTTTGATTCAGCGTAGCGTCCTCCGGGTCTTGGCGCTGCTTTCGAAGAGGAGCCTGGCTGTTTTCGTAAACTTGGCCTCTGGGGCGCAAGATTCAGGGATTTTGCGGACACGGGGTGCCGCAATGCTGGACCCCTACGAGGAAAAACGGTAGCGGTCCGCCGCAGGCGGCGGGCCGTTACAAAAGCGGGAGAGAAAGTGGCTCCACGGATCCGAGCTGAATCGGGTGGGCGCGGGGGGGAGATTAGGATAAGGTGGGACGGGTAAGTTTATTGGTGGGTGAGAGGGTCGATGGCGAAACTGACGTTTTTGGGCGCGGCTGGGTGCGTAACTGGGTCGAAATATCTGGTGGAGGCGGCGGGAAAAAAGCTGCTGGTGGATTGCGGCTTGTTTCAGGGAACGGACGGTTTGAAGGATCGCAACTGGAATCCGCTGCCAGTCGATCCGAAGACGATCGATTATTTGGTGCTGACACATGCGCACCTGGATCACACGGGTTGGCTGCCGGTGCTGGTGCGGGATGGCTATAACAAGACGATTTTTGCGAATCCGGCGACGATTGATTTGACGGGGCTGTTGCTGAGGGATTCCGGGCACCTGCAAGAAGAAGAGACTGAAGACGCGAAGAAGCACAATTGGAGCAAGCACCCGCAACCACAAGCGCTGTACACCTCCGAGGACATCGATCCGGTGCTGCGGCTGCTGAAACCGATGCCGAGGAGCGGAGGATTTGATGTTTCGCCGGAATTTCACTTCGAGTCCTACGATGCGGGACACATCCTCGGCTCGTCGAGCCTGGAACTAACGATCACGGAAAATGGAAAGAAAAACGTGGTGGTGTTTTCGGGCGATGTTGGCAGGTACGACCAACCGATTTTGAACGATCCGAAGACGCCGACCGCAAAGCAGATTGCCATGTTGTTGTGCGAATCGACGTATGGCGACCGGGACCATGAAGCGGGCGACCCACTGCAGGTGCTGGGTGACATCGTCAACCGCGTGGTGAAGCGCGGCGGGTCGATCGTGATTCCGGCGTTCGCGATTGGGCGCACGCAGACGTTCATGTACTACTTGCGGGAGCTCGAGAATTTGCAACGTATCCCGAAGGTGCCAGTGTATGTGGATAGCCCGATGGCGTTGAGCGCAACGGACCTATACCTGAAATACAAGGAAGATCATGACGTGCAGTTTGCGCGGGACGAACAGGGCGGCGGCGACCCGTTGAGCGTGCACGAATTTTATCTGGCGCGGACTGTGGAGGATTCGAAGCACATCAATAATGTGAAGACGCCGTGCATCATTGTTTCCGCGAGCGGGATGGTGACGGGCGGACGGGTGCTTCATCACCTGGCGAACCGGCTGGGGGACGCGAGGAATTGCGTGATCCTGGGAGGATTTCAGGCTGAGGGAACTCGGGGCCGGGCGCTGCAGGAAGGCGCGAAGATGCTGACCCTGTTTGGGAAACAGGTACCGGTAATGGCTGAGATTGTAGAGATGGGGCAGCTTTCGGCTCATGCCGGGAAGAGCGAATTGTTGCGCTGGCTGACGGGATTGCAGGTAGCGCCGGGGCAGGTGTACCTGACGCACGGTGAACCGGCGGCGGCCCAGTCTCTGCAGCAGGCAATTGTGGGAAAGTTCAAGTGGAAAGCGGCAGTGGCGAGGTACCTAGATACCGCTGAGATCTAACGAGATACCAAAAATGGAAGGTTCGACGGGTCTAGAATCGGCCAAATTGGTCTAATAAACGCATTTAAATAAAACTTTTTTCGAATACCTAGGAAACATTTCGTAGCCTGCCTTCGTCTATACAGGCAAGACCACTCGCGGGGTAGGAAACTGACCACCACAGGGCAACCGACCAACAGTTTCCTACCCCTTTCTTGAAGAAAACCCCAAAACCAAAAAAAGAAACAGCAGGATTGGTATCAGGACTCCGTGATGAGGGATGGCGGGCGTTGACAGATCTGTGCGCAGCGTTGGTAGTACCTCGGTCGAATGCTGCAACAAAGATCGGCATCGGGGCCACGCGTCCCCACCGATTCAGCTCCCAGTTCGTGCGAGCGAAATTTACTTCCGGCCGGGCCGAGATGTCCAGTGCCTTTTGCGAGGCTGGAGCGGAAGGGCTGTGGAAAGTTCATCAGACTGTAACATTCGGGACGGCCTAACCTAGGTGGCCCTGCGATGGCAATCTGAATTCCAGGATCGTGAAGGATGGAACGGAGAGCTCCCACTCGCCGTGCCTTGTCGTCGGGAACAACAACCCAAGCACTTGGGTTCTGACGGTGTAAGACGACATGGTTGCCGCGCTGCGTTTTACCACGAATCCGATTCTTTCGAGCGCGCGATTAGCTTCTTCGATATTCTTAAGTGCTTCCGGACGAGTTCTCTTTGCGATGCACATCGCGCCAAGACCGGAACTGTAGCTACATAACCGCGGTCGCTTACCTCAACGACCGTATATTTCATGACAAACCCGCCTTTGAGACTTCTTCCGCTTATCAATCATAATTCCCCCCAAACGAAGCGTGAAGTATTCGTAAATTGGAAGAAGCGCAAAAGGATCTAGAGTCGGAGGTTGGCGAGGCGGGATTCGGCGGCCGCGAGGGTTTCTTCTTTCTTGCAGAAGGTGAAACGGACCTGAGAGGCGCCGTCCCGGGGATCGTTGTAGAAGCTCGAGCCAGGGACGCAGGCTACGCCGATGTGTTCGACGAGATATTTGGCGAAGGAAACGTCGCGAGAGGCGGCGGGATATTTGGATTCGTCGAAATGGAAGCGGGAGATGTCCGTCATGATGTAGTAGGCACCGCGGGGTTTGTAGACGATGAAGCCAGAATTTTCGAGGATGGCGAGAAGACGGGCTCGCTTTTTTGTGTAAGACGCGGCGAGATTGTCGTAATAGCTTTGGGGAAGTTTCAGAGCGAGGGCTCCCGCTTGCTGGAGAGGCGCGGCGGCGCCGACGGTGAGAAAGTCGTGCACCTTGCGGATGGATTGCGTGGCATCCGGCGGGGCGATAGCCCAGCCCACGCGCCAACCGGTGACGCTGTAGGTTTTGGACATGCCGTTGATGACGATAGTGCGATCGCGCATGCCGTCGATGCGTGCCATGGTGATGTGCTCGGCGCCGTCGTAGAGGATGTGCTCGTAGATTTCGTCGGTGATGCAGTAGGAGTTCCAGCGCACGGAGAGATCGCGGATGAATTCGAATTCGGCGCGGGTGAATACCTTGCCGGTAGGATTGTTCGGCGTGTTGAGGATGATGGCTTTGGTGTTAGGGCCGAACGCAGCGGCCAATTCCCTTTCGTCGAAGGTCCAATCGGGCGGCCGAAGTTTGACGAAGCGCGGACTGGCGCCGGAAAGGATTGCGTCTGGGCCGTAGTTTTCGTAGAAAGGCTCGAAGACAACGATTTCGTCGCCGGGATTGATGATGGCCATCATGGAAGACATCATGGCTTCGGTGGAGCCGCAGCAGATGGTGAGTTCGCGTTCGGGATCGACGGTGACGCCCTGGGTGCGGGCGAATTTCTCGACGATGGCATCGCGCAGAGGCTTGGCGCCCCAGGTGATGGCGTACTGATTGATGTCGTCGGCGATGGCTTGGCGCGCTGCTTCTTTAACTTCGATGGGAGCGGCAAAATCGGGAAAGCCCTGGGAGAGATTGACGGCGTCGTGCTTGAGGGCGAGGCGGGTCATTTCGCGGATGACGGATTCGGTGAATTGTTCGGCTTTGGAGGACAGCATGCGGCGGGCGATTTGGGGCATGTTGGTTTCGGGTGCGGACATGGAGAGATGATTGTAGCAAAGTCCCGAATTGGCGAAGCGAGGACGAAGGCAAATCGGCTGAAACTCGTCTCATAAACGGGCTCAGCAAGAAGAGAAGAGCTTCCTTATGGCTAAAGCCGGGATTTTCTTGGCTCTAACTAAATGTCGGAGCCCTTCGAGGCTCAGGATCAAACGAAGCCTCCACCTCCTAACCGGCATTTATGAGACGGCTTGGCTTCTAGACTTTCCGCGCTCGGGATGAACTTGGCACACAGCTTAAGAATGAGCCTCTTTTGCGCTGGTGCCGGAGAAAGTTTGCAGGCGAGATTTGACGACTTCGCTGACCGCCTGATAGGCGCCCGGAAGCAGATGATAAGGGGTGACTTCGTCCGGTTTTTTCGCAAGCTCCTGTTCTAAACCTCGACGCCACGCGACGCGCAGCTCGGTATTGATGTGGATCAGATTGAGTCCCGCGTGAATGCCCTCAACAAATTCAGCGGTGTCCGTTCCCGATCCTCCGTGTAGTGTAAGAAAGATGCCAGTCGCAGCTTTAATTTCCGCAATCCTCGGAATGTTGAGGTGTTTGTTTTCTTTCCCGCTCACCATGGATTCCAACATGCCGTGCATGGTGCCCAATGCCGGGGCGAGGAGGTCGACGCGTGTGGCATCGACAAACTGTTTTGCTTCCTCGGGAGTGGTCAAGGGGCTGAGATCCTTTGGTACCGAGGAGTGGATCGTCGAGGACGCACCGATGTAGCCGATTTCCCCTTCGACAAGAATACCGGGATTGACGGATTTAGCCGCTTCGACAGCTTCTTTGGTGCGCTTGACGTTTTCGTCGAACGGCTGATTGGATGCGTCGAAGACGATGAGGTCGAAGCCGGCTTTTGCGGCCTCGACGGATTTCTCCAGTGAGTGAGTGTGATCGGCGTTCAGGAAGATCGGCAATTCGTATTCGTCGCGAATGCTTTTCACGAGAGCCGCTGACTGTCTGACTCCGACGAAGGCGCGTTCGCCCTCCGAGACTCCCACGACGACCGGCAGCTGCAACTCCCGCGCAACGTCGGCGACGGCTTTAAGGACCACAAGTTCAGAGAAGTTGAAATGACCGAGAGCGACGTGCCGGTTGCCGGCATCCCGAAGAGTGTCCCGTAGGTTTTGCATTGGCAATCTCCCTCAGAGAGATGGGTTTCTACAGAGCTTTGATAGCACAAACCGGGGTTTGGATGCAGGTAAATTCGGGCTGGATACGAGGACGAGGATGCGCGGCGTACAGGAAGCAGAGGCACAGGCGAGATCAGACATGGATGGGCACTGAAATATAGGGGCAGTAGGATGCAGCTTAGCGAGTATGTCAATCCGTCGAGGCTAGAAATCATGGTTAGGAATACTTATGGCGTTCAGTGTGGCGTGCGTTGAACAAAAACGGTGGCATGAAAGCCAGCGCTACATGGCAAAGCAGCCGGAAGTCACATCGAAAGGCGTTTTTGGACACATCGAGGGAATTCGAATGTTACTTCACGGGACCGATGTAGTGGTCGAGCCAATCGAGGGTATCATTCATGAGCGGGAGTTTCGAAAGTACGTGGCCGCTATCGTAGAGGACGTGCTTTTTGTCCTGAGGCGGCGTGCCTAAAGCCCGGAAGAGAGGCTCCTGGCAGGTTTCCAGGGGGATTTCAAATCGTAGCGGCCGTTGGTCATGAGCACGGGGATCTTCACGCGAGGGCAAAATTCATTGGGTCTTCTTCCGGCAGGACGCTCTGGTTGTTACACCCTCCCATCTCAAACACCGCGACCAAAGGACGGAAAAGGAAGGCAAGCGCCGCCATGAGCCGAACGAATTGTTCCGGTTTGGCTTTGTAAGCCAGGCGTTGTATGCTCGGGGCCTTCGTTGTGTAGTCCTCCACTGCCGGATGGGCATCGATGAGCGACCTGGACAGATTGATCGAAGCCATAAAGCTACGTGATGTGGATCAAGTCAGGACAATCCTGGACGAACACGGCGAACTTGTGCATGAACGCGACGAAACCGGCGCAACAGCACTTCACTACGCCGCGTTTGATGGGCTTCGCGAAATCGTCCAACTGTTGCTCGACCGAGGCGCGGAAATCAACAGCCGAGACGGGCAGTTTGGCGCTACGCCAGCCGGTTGGGCAATCGAGTATCTGCGGGAGAGAGGCGGCTACCTCGGCATCGAGCTGGCAGACCTTGCTTACGCCATTGAGGTTGGCGATACCCGGTGGGTAGCGCGATTTCTGAAACGCTTTCCTGCACTTCGCCAAGGCATAGCTACAGACGGAAAGCCGTTTCGACAACTGGCGGAAGAGTCGGGCAACCGGGAGGTTATGGCCTTCTTTCGATTGCAGGGCGAAGTTGGAAGTTGAACTACCGCTGACAGTTGTACAGGTTCGCTGGTCTCGGGCAGAGCAGCAGAATGCCTAGCCTCCATCGGCTTTAGACAGCGGCAACCAAGCGCTATGCGATGTGTAAGCGTGATTTCATCAGTACGACAACGTAGGGATTCCAAGTGGACAGCACGTAGTAGATGCTCAGCTCGGAACCTTGCACTTTCGTCCATCGCTCTACGACATACGGCGCATAGGCGCCGCCATGAACGGCCTGCGGATTGGCCTGCCCCTTTCCGATCACGGGTCCGGCAAGCCCATCGTCCGGAACTGCCTGCGGATTGTGGATGAATTTGCCGATCGCGCCATCCCGCATTGCGTTGAAAATGATTTGCGGCCGCTCCACGGTCCCCACGGCGTGCGGGAGTACGAGAACAAGATGCCGCGTGGCGCGGGATCTCGACTGTCGTACGTCATCAGCCACAATCCAAGATCCTTGCACCAGGTTACGGAAAGATCGCCCATTGTGCCGTTTTGGACGATGGTTTTAGCCTCCGATTCGTTCTCGCCCCAGATCGGAGCACCCCCTCCGTCCAATCCGGCGAAATATCGCGTTGCTTTGCCACTTTCAAATTGTGCTGCCGGCACAATGGACAAATACGCGTCACTCTTCCGGTAAGCGCCGGTGCCCCAAACAAGGATGAACGGTCCGCCCGGAGGCAGTCCAGCGATCGTCCCAGGTGCGATATGCAACGACATCTTGACGAAGTGTCCCGCGGGAAGCTGGGAGATGGTCCGCAGCGGTTGGAAGTTTGCAGGTGGTTCGAATTTCGTGAGCACGGAACGATCCGTCGAACGATCCTCGGAGTGGTTCGTCGAGACGGCTATATAGACTTGGCCGCCGAGGCTGATGCCAGCCACCGGCACCTCGAAGGCACCCATGCTGATACCTGGCGGCTGAATGGTTAAATAATCGCTGCCGGATTTGAGGAAATCCAAGCGAACGCCTCTCGCGGGATCTTCCGCGTCGGTTGTAGCGATGGTGTCGAGCGCGTGGCGCAAACGGCCTACGGTGTCGCCGAAGAGAAAATACACGCGACCGCCGTGCTCGAAGGAGTTGCCGAGGTCCGTGCCTTCGATCCCGTAGCGTGTGACGGTTTGATTGAGCGTCGGTTGATGCAGTTGTTTGTCCTCTTCACCAAGGAGCTGTTCCATTTTGATGGTCGAGCCAGCCACGTAGCGCAGCACCGGCTCAGTCGCCGATGGCGCGGCATTGAATGAAGCTTTTGCGCTGAAGACTTTCGAAAGAAGAACTCGTGTGCTGAACTGAATCTGCGCGGAAAGCATCCACATGCTCAGCAACAGCCCTGATGCGACCGCCAAGAGGAATTTCATGGTGAACCTCCACATATCCATGCCTAATGCGACAAAATGGCAAGACAAGTGCGCGCTCTTCTTCCGCCGGGGAATTTACCTTGAATCTTCTGCTCTCACAAGGATGTCACAGCCCTTTCATTGATTGCGTCACGCGTTCAACCTCTTTAAAGTTGTGAACACGTGAAACTCGGGAGTTTTCGCGAGCATGTAAGCACGTGCGATAAAAAGCAGGTGCACCCGCAGATCCGGCTACTTTGAATGGCAACAACGTCGTTCCACTCATTCAGGAAAGGATAGTTGATGCAATGAAGATCTTTTTCGCAATACTCGCCGCAATTGGCGCGTTATACGTCAAGGCGAGCGCCCAATCGACGCCAGAGGTTGTCCATCTTTGGAACAACGGCGCCCCCGGATTCGAGAATCGCAAAGACGAGCCGGAACAGGCGCAAGACTATTGGGTGCGCAATGTGAATAATCCCTCGATTACGGTATTCTTGCCGCCCAAGGAGAAGGCGACGGGCGCCGCGGTGTTGATTGCCCCGGGCGGAGGATTTCGCGAACTGGTATTCCACGCGGAGGGGGAGCAGGCCGCGGAATTTTTGAATAGCATTGGCGTGGCGGCGTTCGCGCTGAAATACCGATTGCCGGGGGAGAAAGACTCTCCGTATTCGGAGGACAACGTGCGGCAAGATGCGTACCGGGCGATGCGGTTGGTACGAAGCCGCGCCAAGGAATGGAACATCGATCCTCACCGCGTGGGCATGCTGGGGTTTTCCGCCGGCGGAGCGGTGGTGAATTTGATCGCCTACGAAAAGGGCGATGGCGATCCGAACGCAACGGATCCCATCGACCGGCTGAATGGCAGGCCGGATTTTCAGATGCTGGTCTATCCGGGCGGCAAGGTGCCGGACAAGATTGGAGCCGACGCGCCTCCGGCGTTTTTGCTCGTGGCAAACGACGACGACTATGGCTGCGACAAGATCACTCTCGAGCTGTTTACCAAATTACGCGCGGCGGGTGTCAAGGTCGAAGCGATCTTTTTGGCGCAGGGCCGGCATGCATTCAACATGGGCGACCGATCGAAGCTGGTGACGGTGCGGACGTGGCCGCAACGGATGGCCGATTGGTTGAGCGACAGCGGGTATGCGACGGCGGAGGCGGCAGCGAGATAACGGGATGGGAGCGAGGTGCCGCTAAAAAACAAAGCAAGCTCGCTGGCGCCAACGTAACTTTTGTGTCGGGCGCGCGGACCGCTTGGCATACGCATCCGCTCGGTCAGACTCTCACTTCCCTTTGCTCGACAGCTTTTCTGCCGCCTAGAAGATTGAGTTATCGCAGATTGGTGCCTTGGCGGGGTCATTGCGCATGGCAAGTCTTTGGGTAGCATAACGCGTCTATCGTAACGACCTCGTTCCGGGGTTACCATTCGATCTGCGAGTCCAACTCTGATTTGTTTTCCTTAGCGAGTTGTTTCGAATAGAATTCTCTGCACCGTTCAGGAGACCATATGGACCGCCGAAAATTTGTTGCTGCTTCGTTTGCTGTCTCTTCCCTTTCGCTCGCTGCTTCGGCAGGAGGACTCACCCAGAGTGGGTCGGCTTCCGCAACGGCGGAATATTACGATCTGCGCCGGTACCAGCTAACGAGCGGGCCGGGGACGAAGCTTACCGATAGCTATTTTGGAAACGCTCTCCTTCCTGCATTGAACCGTCTGGGTATTGGGCCGGTGGGGGCGTTCTCGGTCTACTTCGGGCCGGAGACGCCAGCGTTTTACCTCCTGATGCCTAGCTCGAAACTGGAGACGCTGGTGATGGCCGATCTGGAACTGGCGAAGGATCCTGTCTTTGCAAAGGCGGGGGCCCCATTTTGGGATGCGCCCGCCGGATCGCCGCCTTTCATCCGAATTGAGAGTTCGCTACTACGGGCATTTGAGGGGTATCCGAGGGTGACGCCTCCGCCTTCGGCGGCGACCAATGCGAAGAGGCTTTACCAGCTGCGGCAGTACCAGTCACCGACCAACGCGGACCACGTGCGCAAGGTGGAGATGTTCCACGCGGGCGAGTTCGGGATCTTCAAGAACGCAGGAGCGCATGCGGTGTTCTATGCGGATACGCTGATTGGGCCGCGACTGCCGAATCTCACTTACATGCTCAGCTTCCCGGATATGACTTCTCTCGAGTCTGCGTGGGAAAAGTTTGTCGCCGATCCGGAATGGAAGAAGCTATCGAATGACCCGAAGTTTAATATGGATCCGCCGACAGTCTCAAACATTACTAGCCTGGTGCTTCGGCCACTGGCATGTTCGCAGGTTTAGTGGATGGTGTTGCATCGACCGGTTGAGCCGGGCGATGAAGGCGGCGAAGCTCAAGGTCATAAACGCGGGCAATCACGACTGAAAGGGCTTCATGACCCACGAACAACAGGCGAGACTCGAAGCGCGGGCAAGAATCGACATCAAGAACCTCTACGACAGAGGACAAGTTTCATCGAAAGACTATGCAGCTGCATTTCGGCATGTGAAATTTGTTTGGCTCGGGCATCTTACAGATGCCCAAATCGACGAGTTTGTCCGCAAGGAGATCGGAGAGCTGGAGGCCCGAGGAATCCCATAATGAACCACACCAATCGTTGGCCGCGCTATCCCTTCCAGACATACTTACCGCAGGGGCAGGGGACGGTCTCCGCAGGGTGCTGCTTCTCTAAAGGTTTCCGACAAACCGGACAGTTTTTCTGCCACATGTTCGCACCCGTCTTTTCTCTTGCTAACCGGCCTCAAGTTGGCGCGGGCTACCCGTACCGGAACTATTTAATATTTTGGTCTCCCTCGGCGTCCCAATCCGTGGAGATTAGGTGTCCGACCAAATAGCCCGCAAGGAATGCTCAAGCATATTTGAGGCCAACCGGACAACTGACCGCTGACATTCGTGAACGGAACTAACTTGAACGAACGAGACCACATCCACCGCATAAGTTAAAACAGTGAAACTCCGCGTCGCAATCTCGGATAGTTAATCTGGAAATCATATGCCCAGAGTGTGCAGGAGATTCTTACCTTCAATTAGGAACGGTTTCAGGGAAAGCAAACGTCGCTTCGATGTCAATTTTGGCAGCGAAGTCAGGATACAGGATACTTGTCACCACGTTCCCGGTGGCAGGAGACCATCGCAGGACGAACTCTTGCGTGCGCGTATTCTCGCTATCTTCGAACACCAACACGAGGTTTTGTGGTCGTCGAAAATTAGCCGGATTGTCTGAGTCCCGGAATTTGCCGCACGGCAGCCCCCGGCCTTCCACCCTCAAGAGTGCGGATTCAATCGCATCCCGTTTTCTTCTAATGTCGCCTCTACGAACGCCGTACGGTCCACGTCCAGCCAGGATTGACCAGAAGGTGCGACACCCGGAGGAGTCGGCGAAATCTCGGCTACGCATTGCAATCCTTACTTCCTCGCTCCGCGCCAGTCGCTCAACGATTTAACCCAGAACCTGGCGGACCCTTCAAAGCCGTATACGCAACGTAGAGCATGTCAGAATCACAATTTCCAACCGCAACGCTCGCACTTGAATCGTTCTTCGGGCTTCTCCTTTGAAGCTGTGTTTCCGCAGCGTGGGCACTTCATCGTGCACATCTGAGTCGACGGGCCGTCCGGAGTTATTCTGAAGATATGGAATGTGGACTCCACTGTATCCTCCTCCCTCTGCCCTCTCATCGGCATCCGTCGGGATGCTATTCGGTTGCAAGCATTTCCGGTTCCACGACGCTAATGGAGAATTAGCCCAGCAAAGTCAATCAGCTGGCTTCCAGAGCGTTGTTCGAATTCAGAAACGAAAATCACGAAATCATGTAACTTTTTCAAAGACGTTGCCCATATGTCGTACCAGAACCATGAAGGCTCAAAGAACTCGTCCAAGTGGGGCTTGCGCAGGACCATCTTCACTGTCGGCGAGGTTGATGGGAATTGGAAGATGGAGAGAATGCCTTAGCGCGAGCTTTAGAACGGCAAGAATTTGCGTCACACCTGCGTCACAAGTCTAAGTGACAAGCTAACGCAGCCCGAATTCCGCCATTTCGTACTTCCATTGAAAGACGCTCCAAATCGCTTTTGAAATTTGCGGGATATTGAATGTACCGCTGCCCGTACTTGCAGAACTATTCCGATTGAATAAATGCCTCGTACTTAGGACGAATATGGTCGCTGAAGGCATCGAATTCATGGCTTTTCTCACCCGCAGACGTACGGAGATGAGGGTTGCATAGTGGGCTGTACTGGGTGATGAGGACGGTGCAATTTCCTAGACTAGGCTTCGCCGCATCCGGATAATCGTTCAGAAAGTAAATCAGTTCCTGACTGATTGAAGCTACGGGCACGTCTCTGGTTTGTTCTCTCGTCCCTAGAATCGAGGCAGAAAGCGTGCGTTGCGAACAAACAGCCGCTGCCATTGTTCAACAGGAGCGCCCTGCCAAGTCCTGCCGCATCCGGCCTGGCGTTTTGATACGACTGTTGCACCGCACAAGGGTTACAATCTGTCCTGTGCTTGGACCGTTCAGTTGTAAAGACATTCGAGATTTTCTCGCCGAGTACGGCTACACCAGCAATCCGAAGGGACTCGAACAATCCTTCCCTGTCGACTTCATTGCTGAAAGCAAAGGCGAGGCGTATTTGGATGTCAATGCGGAAGCAGTTCGCAAGGGAGACGAAGTCCCTGATCGCCCAGTCCGTATCTCGTTCCACAAAATCTTCGACGGTGCTGTCATCGGTTGGAGACTGAAATCTGTAGAAGAGTTGGCGTCAGGAGTTAATAGCAAGGCCCTCGATCGAAGTAAGGACACTCCAAAGACCTCCCCATGGCCCGAGACTATGCCGCGGGACGATTCGACCGTAGCGTGAGGCTGGCGCACACAATTAAGCCGCGCATCAAGGCAATCCGCGAACCGGTGCAGGTGGAGTCCGCGGCCACGAACAAGTAGAATCGCAGCGTTTATGGGAAAGCGACCGCTTCCTGTCACCTGTTGTACCCATTGCGGAAAGGTTGGATATGCGATCAGCCCCGCTAATGGCCCCTGCGCGCGCGTGGTCAATGGCAACCGGTGCAAGGGTCTGAATCAAAGCGCTATCGGTGAGAATGACTGGATTGAGTGTTCGTCCTGTCGGGGAACTGGCGTCATCGCCGCCAACTGTCCGCACTGTGACGGTGCGGGCTGGATCGTCGTCCAGGGGAAGATGCGTAGATGAGCGAAAGACATGCCCGCGGCGATGGATTTACCGTTCCAGTCTGTAAATTCCGGCCGACAAGCAGGTATAAGGCTGATTTTACGAGATCTGTTGCTGCTGAGATTTCGCTACTACCCAGATATTTGGCCGCAATCGTGGCCAGGCGTGGGGCCGCGAACAGACGGAACAGCGAGAAAATGGAAGCGTCACAGGTGCGGTTTCGCCTGCCTGAGCGCAGGAGAATAACAGGTCCCGCTTCAAATCGTCGTCAACAGCAAAAAGCAGGACTTCATGTCCGAGAAATCACCACGCGCTCCTTGTCCCCCAACGGGGATTCGTACTGGCGGTCGGCGGTTCCATTTCTCTTTACTTCCTCTAAGACTTGCTTGGCCGCCGCTTCACTCTGGAACCGCGTGCGAAGATAGCTGAACGTAAAGATTTCGTCCCCGTCGTACTCCCTTGGAGCGGTATTCTCGTACAGAACAAGATGATAATGACCGGTTTTCATGCGCGGATTCTTGCTGAGGCGGAATTGCGAAGAACAAATCCAGTAAAGTCTAGTTCTCGGCGTGAGCCGGGTCAATGGCCAAGTTGCTTCATGAGTTGGTCCGGTGATTGGCAAGGTCGGAGATACCCAGCCAGTTTCTTCGGCTCTATCAAATCTTCTTCGAGTAGACTACTGTGAGCGGTGGAAAGATGCTGAATAGCCTCGATCAGGATAGCAGCGAGCACATCGAGCGTTGGTTCGACATAAGAGTCGGCGTAACTGTGTATGGTCTAGCGTCAGCTGCTGCCGGCATCATGGACTTTATCTGGAGCGATTTTGACGGAGCCCATCAACCGATTCAGGCCTTCGGGGACCACATTCCTGGTCGTGAGATTCTGGCGTATATAACCGCCGTCGTAATGATTGCAGGCGGCGTGGCGATACTGTGGCGACGCAGCGCTCGGGCAGGTGCTGCTGTGCTAGCCGTCATCTATTTCATGTTTGCCGTCTTCTGGTTGCCTCGACTCTATACGGCGCCTCACTTTCTTGGATTTCGAATTCCCGTCTATATCGGTGTGTTGGCTGGAGTAGGCATGGAACTAATCGCGTTCGCCGGAGGAGCGCTCGTCTACGCGTCCCTGTCAACGCACAGTTCATCATGGCCGCGAACGATTCTTATCACCCGCTGGATATTTGGACTCTGCTCAATCGACTTCGGCTTGAACCATTTGACTGATGTTAAGGACAATTTTGTTTACGTTCCCAAGTGGATGCCTTTGGGAACAGAATTCTGGATCATCGTAACCGGAATTTGCTTCGTACTCGCAGGCCTTGCGATACTCTCAGGAATTCAGGACGTCCTGGCTGCGCGGCTGCTTGCCCTGATGTTTTTGATTTTTAATCTAGTCGCATTGCCGCCTTTCATCTTTGCCGATCCCAAGAACCATGCCGCTTGGGGCGGCAACGTGTTCAATCTAGCTTTAGTGGCTGCCAACTGGATACTCGCCGACTCGATTGCGACCCACCAGCGTCCGGTTCAGAATCAGCAAAGCGCGAAGTTAGCGAGGCCGTCGCTGGCATAGGATCGCGAGTTGGTTCTCAGTCCTCCAAAATCTTTGGCGGAATGGCCAATTCTAGGGCAACAGGGATTGGATGCCTCGGAAAGCACAGGCGTTCAACGTCCTTCTCATTCCTGGTAACGCGGTTCCCGTCAATATGAAGTACTACTTCTCCGATTCTGCGACTTTTCGGTGCTTGGGAATGTTTCTGCTCACTGGTATCGGCTGGACTCTGACATCACTCGGCAAACCGACCCAGACTATTTGGCCGTCATCTTTCCCGGTCAATTCCAACCTCCAATGGTCGTTATCGCCATCCGGGTCTTTCCAATCGAACGACATCGACTTACCGGAAACTTTGATGTTGTTAATGGGGAGGCTCTTGGACAGAGTAGGGTCGGTCACAACGTCGACCGTGCCTGTGGTTTCCGTATTCACACTGTAGCTGCAGACTTGTATGCCACCGCCAAGTTGACCTTTCTCCGAGCGTAGATGCAAAACAATAATTGGAGTTCCGGAATGGACAGCCGTCCATGTTCCTATGAACGGCAGAATCTCAGATTCTGGCGGCTTCATCTGGGCTAGTGTAGGACCAGCCGAATGTCCTGCGAAAACTAACGCAGTGATGTTCAAGACAGTTACGCTGCCGATACGTGAGAATAATTTGAATTCCATAGTGCCCCTCCCTTGGGCTCTCAGATTCAATGATTCTGGTGGGGGTTGTCCCAAGCGGGTTCTCGATGTTCAAAGGTCAGATTTACTGAGCACACGGATAGCTAAAGAATCATGGAAAAGAGGCTATTAGTCCAGAACGAGAATCGAGGCCACTCCTCTTCCATGAAAACCAAACACGCTCGTGCGGCAAAGGGCTGAACAAGCGACTCGGGAAAATATACCGCTCTCTGACATCGAGAAGAAAATGATGTATTTCACGGAAAGCGATGCCAGCACATGCGAAAACCCGGTCGAACTGAATGATGAGTTTCAACCGCAATACGACACGCCGGAATATGTGTAATGGTCGCCTCTGCGAAGTGTACGGCCAGGAATATCTGAAAAACAGGTAGGTGGACATGTGGGTCCCGGTACGAACTTGCGTGGAGTCGAGGTGTGGCGCGGTGGTTTAGGTGGGGCTAGCGGCTGGGGTGGGGGTCGGAGTGGATAGAGGCGGAGACGGTGTTTTTGTTGGTGGAGGCGCCGTAGAGTTTGCGGTACATGTCGGCGTTGCGGAGAACGATTTGGACGTATTCGCGGGTTTCCGAGAAGGGGATGGATTCAACGAACTCAGGGATTTCGTCGTAGGCGCGTTCGGATTTCCACAGAGCGAGACGATCCTCGCCGGCGTTGTAGGCCGCGGCGGCGTATTCGGGGGCACCGGTACTGCGGGTGAGTTCGGAGATGTAGAGCATGCCGAGCTCGATGTTGATGTTGGGATCGAAGAGAGACGCTTTGGTGTAGCGGACTTTGCGCTCTTTGGCGAGGCGTCGGCCTTCCTTGGGGAGAATCTGCATCAAGCCGATGGCGTTAGCGTGGGAAACCACATCGGCCTGGAAGGTAGATTCCTGGCGGATGAGGCCGGCAGCAAACATGGGATCGAAATCGTTGCGTTCGGCTTCGTGGCGTAGCTGTAATTCGTAAGGGAGAGGAAAGAGAATTTTCCAGACGTTGGCAGGGACGTCGGTGAATTTGCGGGAGTCAAAGCTGGCGATGGCCTGGCGACCGTAGTTCATGCCCGTGGCGAAGTGGCCCTGATCGAAGGCAGCTTGCGCGGCCTCGACGAGGAAGCGGGGAGAGGCCGTGGCGGCGTAGGCCGCTTTGAGTTCGAGTTCCGCGGAAGCGTCGAAGGCGATGGTGCGCAGGGCCTGCGCGCGATTCCAGCGATCGAGAACATTCGGAGCAATCGGTTCGTCAAACGGTCGAAGCGGAGGAGCAGGTGGAATCTGCGCTAGAAAATCCGGGGCTTCGGCATCCCCCGGACCGAGTTTTTCGACGTGATTTTGCGCCGCCTCGGCGAAATAGCTGGTGGGGTAGCGGTCAATCGTTTTCTGGAAGTAGGCGCGGGCGTGGGCGGGATTGCCGCTGCGCTCAGCGTTGCGGCCGAGCCAGTAGAGCGCGTTGACGGCGCCGCCGGAGACTGGATATTTGCGGAGGAAGACGGTCATTTTGTCGTCGGCGTAGGGCTGTTTTTCGAGATAAGCGACCCAGGCGATACGCCATTCGGCGTTGTAGGCGTTCTTGCCGCCGGGAAAATTCTCGAGGACGCGTTCGTAGTAATGAGCGGCTTTGGCGCGATCGAGCAGAACCCAATAGTAGTTGCCGGCGGCCATTAGAGCGTCTTCGGTCCAACGGCTCTGCGGATATTTTTCGGCGACCCTTTCGATGTTGGTGAGCATTTCCGTGTCGTTTTTATCGGAACGGTAGGCTTGAGAGAGAGAGTAAAGGCGCTCGGCGTCGGCTTCCGGATCGCTGGTATTTATGTTCGCCAAGAGGCGAGGCGCGGCTTTGGGATGCTGGCGCGATTCCGCGGCACGGACAAGGGCACGTTGGCGCATGGCATTCGAAGGATCCTTGAGCATCGAAGCCAATTTTTCGTATTCGGTGCGAGCTTCCTTCCATTTGTGGGCATCGTAGAAGCCTTCCGCTCGTTCGTTCTGGAGTTCGGCGCCGGCGTGAGGAGCTTCGTCGCGGAGTTGCTTGTTGAGCTTGGTGAGCGCGGCGGCGGCATCTTTCGCTTCATCCGACAATGGGTACTTGTAGTAAAGGGTCTGGTAGTCCTTAACAGCGTCGACGAGTTTGCGCGCCGATTCGTAGGCGCGGGCGCGCACAAGGAGAAGCGCGGGCTTACTGGAAGTTGCAGGATAGGTGGCGAGCGCATCCAGCGCATCCTTGGGATGACCCAGCTCGACGGCCGTAGGAGCGTAAACTTCAAGAATCTGCTCTTTGATGACGGTGTTCGGGTAGTCGTTCAGAAGAGTGGCAAATTCGCGGGCCGCTTCGGCATTGTTGTGAAGCGCGCGTTCCGTCTGGGCGTTCCAAAAGAGAATGTATTCGCGGAGAAGCGGATCGGCTTTGGCTTTTTCAAACCAGTTGGCCGCTTGGGAAAAGCGCGCCTTGGAGTAGTCGTCGTAGCCGAGAGCGAGGGCGGCGCGTTGTCCCCAAACGCTGGAGCCGTGCTTGGCAGCAAAAGCCGCAACCTTGTCGTAGGAGCCAGGCGTGCCGCGATGGAGGTCACGGGCGAGGGGCGTCAATTCTTTTTGCGCTTCGGCGTCTTCGGGAGTGGCGGCATCGAGAGCGGGAGAAGTGGTGTCCGGCTGGCAACCGGTCTGGCACGCGGGCGATTTCGGATGAGTAACTTTTTTCTTTTTGTGGTGCGTGGTGGTCTGCGCGCTGACGCCTAGAGCGGAACAGAAGAGGAAGATTGCGCAACAGAGCAGAGCCAATACGCGCGGCGCGAGAGCGGAGAGAGAAAAAACGTCAGCGCGATTTTCCCGCCGTGGCGTAAGGATATTCGCCGAGGCAGGAAGCATCGCCTTCGGCGAGGATTTCCACGAGCCACCGGTAAAAGTAATCCACCGGGTGGTCCATGATGGGTTTGAATCTACGATCGTATTCTCGGTGAGCTTTCTCAATGTCGTCTTTCAATCGGATGCAGATATCTTTGTGCTGTCGGCCGAGCCTGACCTGCTCCGGCCGTAACATTTTAATATCCTGCATCGAAACTTTGGCCACGCGATTTGCACGGCGGTGAAGCTCTTGTTCCTCAGGAGTTAACCGGTTGACGTCGAATTCTTCTTCGCCGGCAGAAAGCGTTTCATCCGTTACTTCCAATTCTACCGGAAAGCTAGGTGGCACCGTGGGCGGAAAGTCCTCGGCCGGCGAATGCAAAGGTACCGGCGGCGCGGGAGCGGCAGCTTGCGGAGTTGGAACATTGGGAATTGGGCGGACGGGGGGCGCGGGAGCTTCGGGCGCCTGAAGAGCGATGGCCTGGGTGATGGATTCCTCGAGCGGGCTACGCGGGCCCGGCTGAAGAGAAAGGGCGACGAAACGAGCGAGGACCTCCAAAGCGGCGGAGAGAGATGCGGCGGAAGCCTGGGCACGGACGAGAGGAGGCAAGGCGTTCGTTGGTTTGGAGCTAGAACAGGCGGCGACGACGTCGTTGATGGCCTGTTGCAGTTCAACGCCAGAGCGTTGGATACCCGCGAGATTGTCGCGGAGAGCACGGGCGACGGCTTGTTCGACGGAGTTGGGTTCCGGTGACATACCTGTTTTGGGGGGATTTTGCCGAAATTCCCCTGTTTTGCCATTTTGGGGGGTGGGGGCAGGGGCGTCAACAGGGGCAGGGCGTATGTGTGTCCAAACTGGTGATGAGGAATAGGGTTGGAATCCGGGGACGAGGGAGTCGGGCGCGGGAGGCGAGCACTTTGGCGAGGAGGTCGTCCAGAATGTGCCGAGTGGAACCGCATGCTTGCAAGTGACTCGTTGAGTCGGGAAAGGGGCGTGCTTGTGCAGCGTGGTAAAATAGGGGTTGAGGGGGGCGACACGGTTTCGACGGAAGCTGTCGCGTCCCGGAGGCATGCCGGGGGCCAACCGCCCGTAACTGGATGGAAACTAGAACTGCCAACAATAACTTGGCACTTGCTGCTTAATTAATTAAGCGCACGCTTCCCCGGGCTTTGCTCATGGGCCCGGATCGAGGCGTCAAACAGTGAGCTGGCTTGAGCCTTTCGGTCCGTAAGGCTTGGGCGAGAACCATCGGACTAGCCGGCTGCGTTTCTTGCTCGTTCCAACCGCGGCGGGCGAAAAAAACGAACTGAGATAAGCATGTAGGCTCCGTGGCGTAGCGCTTTTCGGACGGGGGTTCAACTCCCCCCGCCTCCACCATCTATTTTCCCGCGTGTTTATTGGCTTTTTTGAGTTTAACGGTAGCGAATTGAACTTGTTGTACCGTTTTTGTACCGGTCGCGCCGGCGAAATGTGACGGAAAGGCCTGCCGAACAGCCACCTCCAATTGCTCCTGCCGGCCTTTCACCCAGGCGGAGTAATGACGTTCGGTAATTGCTTCCGACGAATGCCCCAGCAACCTAGCCACGATCGTCAACGACACCCCGGCTGTCAGCAGTTCACACGCAAACGTGTGCCGGAATCTGTGAGCGTGGGCCCCGTGCACGTTTGCGATCTTAAACAACCGGGTCATGGCTCGCTGCCAATCGGTCACGACTGATTTTCTTTTGCCGTTGCCGGACCAAAACGGGTACCGCGGCCCGGGGCATGCGGCAAGCGCGTCGATCACGCTTTGCGGTAGCGGTACGCGCACCAATGTTCCTGTCTTCTCTGTTCTTAAAATCAGTGTGCCGTCCTCGATACGGTCCCGAGAAATGGTCACAGCGTCACCTAGTCGCAGGCCGGAATGGCGCAACAGCAAGATCAAGGCTCGGAGCCGGATAGCATTCTGGTTGTCAGGGTAGTCGTCGATCGCTGCTAGGATGCTTTCCATTTCTTTCGGCGCGAATGGCTCGACCGGGGCTTCTGTGCTTTTCGGCATCTTCAAAGCTTTGGCAGGATTCTCTGTCAGCCACTTTCGATCGACACAAAAACGAAAGAAGCTTCTGAGGGCTTCGAGTTTCTTACGCGCAGCGGTCCCTCGGTTGGTCCAGGTTTCACGAAATGCCGCAGTGCGTTCAACGTCGAAGTCTGAGATGAAGCTGAAACCTTTATTGTCAGCGAACTCCTGCAGTCGCGTCGTCAAGAGCTTTAACTTGTAGATCGAAGATTCCCGCAGACCCCTAGATCGTGCATCACTCAAGAAGGCATCAACAGTGTCCTTGATGATTGGTGCGGTGCGCTTCTCAATGCTCCCGCCTGTCTCAAGCTCGCGCGCCATGCGCTGAGCGTCAGACCAGTTGCGAGTCTTCATTGGTTTCTTGATTCGTCGGCCGTCGAGATGCCAGTCATACCAAATCTTGCACCGGCACCGGTTGTCAGTCCGAGTACGGTGCGGGCATGTAGGCGAGTGTCTACGGTAGACGCGAATCATTTTATCTAAGAACTGAGGGTCTCGACGTCAGCCTGGTATGCACGCGTACAAGCACACTCTCCGGTATTCGCAGTGTGGAGTATGAACGCTTGGCCCGAGTCCCTGGCCGGTCAATCTTTAAGACACCGGGTTCGTCCCGGAAGAGAGATCTAATAAGATCCGATGACACACCCCACTGCTTGGCTACTTCGACGGCGGAAAAGTGCTTTTCCTCGGCCATAGAATTCGTATATGTTTGGCCGATGTACTGGAAAGGTTTCTTTTTACGCCACGATAAAAAGGCTCGAGAACGCAGCAACTCCTCGCGTAATTCGTCCGCAACAGTGGTCATTGTTTCTTCCTGATTTTCTCTTGGATGGCTTCAATAACGAAGTTGCGCAGTGTCTTGCCCTGGAGGGCTGCAGCTGCCTTTGCGTGACGAATCAGAGAGACAGGAACACCGCATATTAATGACACCTTTGTCTTCTGCCATGGTACAGATGTACCACAGGCAGGATGGACGGTCAATCCTGTCCGCTCGGTAGGTTGAGGACAAGATGTACTGTGCCTTCTAACTTACACCCACGCGAGCCTGCCTGTCCGAAGGGACAGGTTGTGAGGCTTAACTAAATGATATGCTTGCGAACATGAATCCCGAATTATGGGCGGCCGGTTCGGTTCCGACCGTAAGCCCGAACGACATTGCAGTCCTGCTAGACAAGCGAAGTCAATTCTTAAAGGAGTTTGGCGAGCAGCCAACCGTCGTTGATCCCCGCATTTTCGGGCAGGCGTGCGATCCGGATACAGACGTCACGGCAGCCTGGTACCGAACATCTATGCTGGGTTTATTGCAACGCGGGGGTTTGTTGCCATCTGATCTATCTGACGAAGCTAAAAGCGTTGTTTTCGAGCTTGTTGCCACATTTCCAATAAAGCAAATGGAAATCGGGAAGGTGTACCACGGCCTGCCAGCCGACCTTCAGGAATTGGCGACGAAGATAAAACAACAATTGGATACACTCGGCCAGCAGGCTTAGTCGTCATCGGAGAGCACCAGCTCCGTTTCATTTACCGCGACATTCTAATCGGACTCTTACAAGCGAAAAAATCGAACAACGAGAACGTCGATTGGACGATGTAGGCCAAAAAATGAATCTGTCATGTCGGCTTTTTGTCCCGTTGGTTGTCTTGGTCCTGACGGCTGGGAGCGTTTTCGGGACTACGTGCGTGGATATTCCCCATCCTAAGAAGCCCTTATCGTATGTTTGCGGGGTAATCGTGGACCCCGCAAAGGGAGTGGTTGCGAACGCGAAGGTACAAATCCTGAAAGACGATTCCGTGGTGGCGGAAGCGCAGTCGGACAGCAACGGGAGGTTTTCATTTGAGACGCTGAAGGAAGGTGGCTTCCAGATGCGTGTCACTGCGGAGGGATTCAGCACGTTCGAGGTTCCGATTCGCGTGCACAACCCGAAGGCAAAATGCAAAGCGTCATTGGAGGTGACACTCTCTCCTGGAGTGGGCCATCCGTGCGGTTCCAGCGTGGTGCCGAAGAAGGATTAGGCTTTTCGCGCTAATGCTTCTCTTCCCCGTTTCCTACCGGCGCAGCGTGGACTTAGGGACATACACGTTCGGGAAATTCTTGAGAACATAGTCGAGGTGCGGTTTCGTAGCGACGCTATAAATCTTCCGCATACCCGAATGGTAAAAGTGCGTTGGCTCCGTTGTGCCGAGCCGTGCTGTCTGTGAATTTCTCCAACCGTGATTTTGAGTGCCATATGTTGTTTCCTCTTTTGCTGCCTTCGGCAGCGCGATTTTTATTACGGCGAGTTCGCCGTAAGGAGAGAGAGAGAGAGAGAAGTCGGTTTGTTCCGTCTTTCCGCTTAAACGCGAGCTGCCTTCCACCGTCCCTATTGACCGCCGCCCTTGGCGAGTGGCCTAATGGGGCACCATGAAGCCATTTAAGATCAAATCGAAAGACGACGAGCCATTGCCCCAATCCAACGAAGAAAAGGAATTGAAGGCCATTCGACGTGGCGGGGCTGGTGGATTAAAGGGCGGCAAGACCAAAGCCAAGAAACCGAGCGCCAAGAAGAAATAATCGGGTGTTCATATTCTGAACGGGCAGTGAAACTTTAAGGGCGAGTTGGCTAATTCCCTTCCCGTCTCCTCCTCACATCCAACGCGGAGGCATCTTGCTCGACAATCTTTGGGACTCACCGGAAACACGACTGAGGAAGTTGCGAGAGAAGTTGCAGGCTATTGAGCGAGGAAGAGTTACTCGAATACGGTCGGGCTTGCCGAGAGCTTGCACGGCCCCAAGTTGTCGGGAAAAATCCGTGGCCAGAGCGACTAGACACCCGAAATAGGGTTTAACCTCTACATTCTTTTTATTCACATCCTCGGCGGACTTCGGGTAAGGATGTCTGTCAGCCCAAAGACCCAATAGCAGACCGAGAATAAGCAATATGGTTAGCACGGCTAGAGGAACGGCATTTTTCTTCATAGAAGTCTCTTCATTCAAAGACGATATATCAATGCAACTTAGTTGTCACTGGTCGGCTCGGAGACCCGGCCCAATCAAGCCTTCAGTGAGGACGATCAGCGAAAAGGAGCGGGTGGCGCGGCAAGCTGAGTGCGGAGTTGCTGTTCAAGAGTGCGCTGCGGAAGATGTGATGGACGCATGGAGACAAAAGTCCATACCCCCAGGACAAATGTCACTACTCATAGGCGAACGTATGGCGAAACATATTATAAGGCGAAGACAAAGCGAATATGTTGAAACAGAGCCTTTTGCGCCGAGTGCAAACGCAAATTTTCGATACAAGCTATCTTGATATTCCATTTGAATACGGCGGGGAAGCGCCCAAAATGGGGGCGTGCAGAGGTTCAAGTATCATGCTCTTAAGCGAAGTGGTCAAGCTGTTAGCTAAGAATGGAATCGGCAAAGTGGGCACATGGAAATTAAGAGGCCGCAACGGAATCACGCTCGGTGACCCCAGTAAATATTTCCCCTACGCAACAGGCCCTCAGTATCAGGTGGATACCACCGACGGTGCAGACCCGGAGTTAGTAGAGGACGAAGTAAAGGGTATCGAGCGAAGGTTCAGTTGCAGTCTGTTAGGTCAGTAAGGTTTACGCCACGTTAGCAAGTTCGGCTTCGTGTCGATATACCAGTAGGTTGACTACGCTGCGCTTGACAGGAAGAACCACTGGCGGCACTTCCACTTCCAAGTGGGATTTCTCTAACTCTTTGGCATCTGACAAGGCCTGCCAGTATTCTGCTGGAGCCTTAAAGCGAAGCTGGGCGAAGTTTCCGCCGCTGTAACATGTCCCGATTTGGGCTACCACTACAGCGTTCAGACGTTCTTCGGCCTGTTCCAATGTGTCGCCGCTTGTTACTAGGTCTAAGTCGAGGCAATGCGCTACCATCTTGCGCCCTGAATGGGCAAAAAGATAGTGCAGCGCCGTTAGGATTGGTTCAGATTGACTGCTGGCCATAGCCATTCCCTTTCGTTCCTCTTGCCATCAATTCTTAGGCACTTTCATTACCGCAGTTGGGGGCGGCTTTCCACGGCCCTAATCTCTGGACGCCATCAGTTGGGGACTGCATACACCCAGACATTGACCAAGTCAAGAGGAAAAGCACTCCTCCCGAAGGCTAAGTATACAATAACGCACAGGGTAGGGCCAAGCCCTGTTTATAGCATTCGTGCGCTATTTTATACCCTGTCTTTGGCGACGATTACGGCGACAACAACGACGGCAACAGGAGCAACATCGTTGGGAACCGGGTTTTGGGCAGTTCCGAAAGGGGCGTCGGAAATAGTTTTCGGTTTACCGCGTTACTTCTTCTTCTCGCTCATCCAGTCGGTGCCTTGAAAGACTTGCATCACCTTGCCGTCCGAAGGCCGTACCATGTACAACCCCTCCCTCGAGATGACATAGACTGGTTTCCCAATCTTCTTTGCGACTTGAATGTCTGCATCGCTCGGATCCGGCTGTCGTTCATTGCTGTGTGTATGAACCGTCGCAAACGCACTTTTCGGCACACGTTGTTCAAGTTCGTTATTGCGTGACGGCTCCGTCTGGTCTGGTTCCTGAAGCCGATTCTTGTAATCGATGAAGCCAGCCTCTTTTCTCAGTGTGCCACTGGCCGCATTAGCCCAACTTTGCTTAGCAGCTTCACGGAACTTTGATGTGTTCTCTTCCGCCCCGGCTTCGGTCGGGGCCGCATCCGTACCGTGGTATCCCGAATCGAGAAGACTTTGGTGCAGATCGGCAACAGGGAGATCCGTGGGCACTTCGATGTTATGTACGACGCCTTCACCTTTATGCAGCACGGGAACTACGGTCGTGCTGCCATTGTAGAAATCATTTGGCATGACTTTTCCTTTGCCTCCTGTGAGCAGGAGACACAAAAACAGTAGTGTGGACACGGAGTCCTCCGGTGGGGGACCGGAGGAGATCCGTTCCTTCGAAATTGGTTTGGTTGTTAGTTAGGCTGCCAGAGGCAGCGGTTGTTTTTGGTTTCTCGCTAGAGGTACCAACTCGTATCCATGTCGAAGAGCTTCCGCTCGTAGTTCTTCAATAGAGAAGCTGCCTAGCTTCCGATGGATTTTGTTAGCTTCCTGGGTGTGTTTCAAAGCCCACCGCAGATTTCCTGGTACAAAACCTTTCGCATGATCGATGATATCTAACGACCAGCTACGCCCAGGTTTGTGACCAAGGTTTTCAATAATCCACTGCGCCCCAACCCAATAAGCTCCGCCTTTTTCAGGATTCCAGGCTTCATGGAAAGGCATGCCCTTATATCCGGGTTCATCGCGTTTGAAAATGGAATCAAAATGAGAGTGAACGGTATGGTACTCCGCTGTGCGTGATAAACCGCTTTTCTCTTGTTTTCCGACAGTAGTCCCGCTCAGCAGTAGGTCCGCTCGTATTTGTCTTTCTCGACCTTTCTGTTCTACAACCCAAGTTACGGGGTGTCCTTTTAAAGAGGACCCCATTCCTTTGACAACAAGATTACCGAAAATCAACCCCGTTAAATCAGGGCTATGTTGAAATCTATGATATTTAAATAATCTGCATGGACGCGGCTCTGACATCAGACCTCGCCTTACAAGCTCTCCGCACAGCTCAACGGAGCTAGGACCTCCATTCTGTTTTCCCCGCAGAAGATTGTGTGCGAAACACGAGATTTCCTGGCCACCATCGTTCTCCGCTATCCACTTAGTTTCTCGGATCGGCGGGTCACAGCCTCCCAAATTCAACTCAGAAAGTGTCTCAAAAAGGGGGGCGGGTCAAACGTTGTGTTACGCCAGCATTCTGCGTTTGAAAATAAGTGCTTGTTCATATGGCATTGGTTGGCTCATGGAAGGTTCGTCGTCCCAACCGGCGTCCAACACCAGCTCTCCGCGACTGTTCCGTTTGGTGCTTACGCGGGACAGGTAACAACGCTTACCGTTGGTTGCGGTCGCCACGAGATGGATTCGAGTGGATGCGCTAATGGTATTCATCAAATCGCTCCAATCTTGATCAATCTCATAACGGACAGCTTAAACTTCGGTGAACGAAGATTAATTTTGAGCTGTGCAGCACTCATAGAGCGGTATTGCTCAGGCGTGAGACCTATTTCGCCACCGTCATCTTGCACTTCAGCGACCTGGGGGCGCGCTGGGGCTCTAAACATATGTTCTCTGACGCCGCGATCATAACGAATTCTGAACTCGTTGCACCCGTCGTCAGCCCAGTATTTTTCCGCTAGATCCCGGTTTGAGAGACTCAAGAAATACTCAAGTTCATTCCTTGTAAGAGGCGGCGCGTCGATTTCTTTGACGACTTCGTCCAAATTTGATTGTGCTACTGCCACCGCTTCCTGTCGATCGTCCGCATCACTTCTGCGATCGGTCCGTTGAATCGTTCCGTTGGCCACGAGTTTGTTGAACGCGATCTTCGCGGCCGTTACTGTAGGGAGCGAAGACTGCATCGCCCCGACCAGGGTCTGCAGAAGAGTCGGGCTAAAGTATTTCTCGAAGCTTTTTGGGTGCTGCCGGAAGAACTGCTCGGCCGCTTTTTCGTACTGCTGTCTACTGAAACTCATATCCCAACTCCTTGAATTCATCTAAAACGCATCCCGCTTTTTTATAAGGATCGCGTATCTTTTCGATCTCGTCTTTGTCGAGGCCGGCATCTTCCAAGAACCTCGAAACTACATTCCAGAATGCCTCGGTGACTTTGGAAGCTGTCCCGGATTGAGCCGCGGTCCCTGGACCAAATGAATCGCGGACAAATTTGTAAAGACGGCACACGGTGCTGACATCTTTCGATCTGTCGGCAAGTGCCTCGTCAAGCAAAGTTTCTTCCGACGCTTCTCGCGAAATCTTCAAGAGTCGCATGATCTCGATAGCTGTTTTGTTTGTTGTCGATTGTTGTTCCATGTTGCTCACCACGGTAATGCTTCGTCGCTTGGCGCCGGCACTACGGGCTGGGGCTCGGATTTCTTCGCGATTTTCTTACCTTTCTTCTTCTCTTGTCGGTTTCGTATCAGCTCGCCTTTCTTGAACAGGCGGTCGTCCAGAATTCCGAGAAGCTGAAGTTGCTCGGGAGTGGGATTCGGATTCTGATCACGGAGCTTCGCGACATAGCGGCGGCACCACGACAAGCCTCGCGGGGAATGCTGAAGACCCAAAATCTCAACGATCAATTCAATCTTCCTTTTGAATGAAGGTTCGTAACTACCTTTTTGATGTAACAAATCTCTGGCTGCCCGAAGGCGTAGTGATTTCTCATTCCACGGCATAAATTTGTCCTCTAAAAATGGGAAGGGCGCCGATTGGAGGCGCCCTTTAAGGTGTTGTGATTGGCGCGCCGCTACCGTTTTATCTGGAAGCTGTCGCCCGTTTGTTCGACAAGTTTTAATCGGACGAGATCGGCAACGACAGCTTTGACGCGTTCGGCCTTCTCGTTCCGGTGGTAGAAGTCATCTCTAATATTCGACAGAGTTACCAGTTTCTGTTGCTTCTCAAGCCACTGGAGAAGCTTGATCTGACCTTTTGTGGTGCCATTGAAAATGTACTGCGCTGAATCCGCGCAATACTCCCAGAGGTTCTGCGCAGCACGGAGATGCTTCACGTCAACCTTGGGAGACAGGTCAAGCATCGCGTAAATCAAGGCGAGCCTTCGTATGTGAGCCGCGGCACGGGAAGTCATCTTTCCGGCTAACCCGGGGAGATGACTATTCTCAATTTGCATATACATTCGTGCCCATGTGGTTGTTGCAGATGGCGTGAGCCCAACGCATTCCTGTTTCTTGGCGAACGAGATAGCCTCGTACAGCTTGACTACTTCGTTCGACCAATCGTGCTCAGGTCCACCCAGCGGGCAAAGCTGAACACGATAGACGTACGCGTATAGGAATCGATTGCCAAAACCATTCTCGTCTGCACCATCGGGCATCTTACGGACAAGCTCACTCCGAGTTGTGTCACCGCTGATGCTGAGGTGTGGTTCCTGGCAACCAGCAGAGTTGCTTATGCCGTCTTTGGTCTGGCCTTTAACGATGTTCTTTAACGGTTTGGAATCCCAACCATCACGAAGAACGACGTCCGCTCGCGACTCGGCTTTGCTGGCCAACAAGAAGACGCTGGCAAGCTCACCTTCGCGAATGCACAGTCTCTTATCGTCCACTCCTGGCACAAGCGTATTCACGAAGCCGTTACTCTTCTTGTCGAAGCGCTGCTGCATCGTGGCGTCTTTGAGCTGAGCGATGATGGCCTCTGCGCTGCCGAAGCCTGATATCGTCCGGTTGTTGTACCAAGTGGAATCAACCAACTTCAACAAACGATCGATTTCATCTCGTCCACTACCCTTACGCGAGAAGCTCGAGTCCCCAACACGCGCCATAAATTCGTTGGCGTAATGCCGCGAAGAACCAACGTTGAAATAGCACGTGCGACCGAACATTGAACCCACAGAGACCAGCAAATCCAACAGCATTCCGGCCGGGTGGGCTTCGTTGTACTGCGACGCCTTTCGAATGATGTAACCCGATAAGCCATAGTAGATGTCATCTGTCCACTCTGGCCCCGGCTGTGGTTTCAATGGAATAACCGGCCACTCCTTTTCGAGTTGTGCTTCCAATTCTTCGGCCGACAAGTCGTATTCGGTTTCCGAATCCGGTTGTGGATTCACTGTTTCATTTGGAGTCGGCCGGTTCGACTCTGCCATCCTCTCGGCGGTCTTAATCGCTCGGTTGATTGTGTTATCGCGGTAATCATCGCGATTCCACTTCTCGCGGAATAAAGGTGACTTCCGGAACTCTTCATCGATGAGCTCTGGGTTGTTGCCGTGCTTAATTGCCAAAGCTGTTGCCAAAGCCATATCGGCTTCAGACGGTGACGGGTATTCCAGACTGTTGCCGTGCTGGTCCTTGATAATGAATGGATGGGTAGACTCTACGGTGCCGCGCATCAGCAGTTCCAACTTGGTAGTCACGACGGTTCCGGCGCTTTGAATTCTGACGCCTTCTCCTGCCTTTGTCGTGTCTCCCCCTTTGTCTTTCGTTGGCGCCGGAAAGTTGGTGCGCAGTTCCTGACAAATTCGATAGACTTCGGACAAATCGAATTCGTTGATTGTATGGGCACAGCAAAACACGGATCCAGTTATCGTGAAATACCGAGCGTGGTCGAAAACTTCGATCTTTACTTTATTGCCGAACCCAACTTTAGGATCGAGATTGAACACACGGTCTGCGCCGGGAAGGTTCCCGCGGACCCAGATACGCAAACCCAAACCGGACGGCGTGACTTCGGTGTAGGAATAAAGTCGATCAATCAGTTCTTCCGCCCACGAGGCCAATTCACCGGTCTCTGGATTGCGGCATCCGTCGAGGTCGAACCCGACGAGTTGCTGGGTGATAGCGTCACCACCAATGACAAAGCCAATTCCCTCTGTGCTGTTGATGGGCGTGCTCGCAACGGCATTCTCGAACGATGTCCAAGTGGACGAGTCCGTCGAAGACGCATGCTTATCAGTACCACAAACAAAGGGTTCCTTCGTATCGCGCCCGTCTTTGTTTACGAGACGCCACGAGACCCAGTTCGGTATGGACTTCAAAATTTGTGGTACTTCCTGTAATGTGGTGCTCACGAGACACCGCCAACTTTTGTTTCCGCGATGGGTGCTTTCTCGGGCAGGATTAAAACCCACGCATTATTTGCTGTAGGCAACTGCCCTTCTTTTCGAGGAGGGCCGGGTTCAAACCGAACAATGGACCCAATTTCAGGAGGGCAGGGTCCGTCCTTAATCTGCGAAACATGTAAGAAATATCTTTGAATAGGAAATACGTTGCGAGGGCATTCGACGAAACCAAAACCTCGTGGGCTCCAGGTACGTAAAATACCTGTCTTAAACTGCGATTGCGATTCCATACGTCCACCTTGATCGGTATTGCCGATCTATTATTTAAATTTTGTTGCACCTGCTTTCTCTGGGCGTAAAACTGGACGATACTTCGCGGAGCCAGTCACAATGAGCGGCTGCCAGCCGAAATTGCGTTCACTGCGTTTTGGATGTTACCCACTTATAACGGGCGAGGATTGTCGGTTGTATTGAGTGATATGCTTCTCCCAAAGAACCGAAGCTTCTTGAACTCGACCGAAGTCCGGAACCTTGATGAGCATCGAATCCAAATCCTTACGCTCATGCCGAACTTTAAGATTGCGGGCCCGCACAGCAGCACGAAAGGCATCTTCGCTCAAACTGCGGCCAATGAATCCTTCAGTAAGACTCAGAACGTAACGAGCTTCGACGAATTCATGCTTGCCGTGGTTGTGACAAAACGGAAGCGCAATACGAAACCACTCGTACAAAGCACGAAAATCCTGATAAATCTGTACCGGGTCTGTTTGCAACTTCAAATTGCGAACGATGGCTTTTAAATCCAAGATGTCCGGCCAGCAGCTCTCGGACGGGTAAACTATCTGTAACATGGTCAAATTTCTCCTTAGGGTTAATCGCCAACTGCTATCCCTAAGAAGCCAATCCGGCTGTGAGGGGGCCTGTTGTTTTTGTACTGCTAACTTTTTGTACTGCCGTTGCGCGGGAACCAATCCGGCACCGTCGTTGCTGGCGCTAGGCGCACCGTCTCACTGCTGAAAATCCTACTGTCACATCTACAAACTTTTCTTTGCGACAAAAACGGTTATGCGTTTAGGGCTATTTGGAGTTCGCTGTATGAAACTGGTATGCCGACGACGTTGCACACGCAGGCCGACCGAAAACCGCGCCGGCGCAGCCTCTGGCACATCGAGTCTGCAGATGCGTAGGTGGCGTGAAACGCTCGGCTCGGAATCTCGGTGACCGCGATACCATTGTGAGTGTCCGAATCCGCAACGAAACGTCCAGCGTCAATTTGTACCAAAAATTCTTCGACTGCCATGACTTCTCCTTCGAGGGTACCCCCTCATATATACCGCCACTTATACGGGACTTTTGGATTCCTGAAACGGTAACTGATTGGAAACACAGGCTTTATATTTTTGCAAAACGCAAACTTCGTGCCACAGGTGAGCGGTTTGCACTGTTTTGGTGCAAAATCTTCGCCGATCATGCGGCTGAATCCTCGCCGTAGTCGTCGTGGTCGGGTCCACTATTATCGACGTCATACGAGCTCCCCCACGACTCCTGAATGGGCGGCGTCCGGAAGCTGGTCAGGTTTCGCGAACGGCCGTACTTTGTTAATTTGGAGCCGTACACTCCGCCGCCTATGCAGGCGCCACCCGTCTTCGAAATCATCTTGATGTCGAGCGCTATAGACTCGTCCAGCTCCTGTTCGAAATCACGTGACCGAATTCCTAGCGGCGGTTCCAGCAACAATTTAATGAAGCCCCAGCGTACGATCCGGTTCTCCAACTGGAGACGACTTTCATCATCGGCCAGATCGGGATATTTTTTCTGCAATTCCTCGGCTGGTATGTTTCGAGCCGCGTACTCTCGATAGAAGTTTGCCTCCTCTTTGGTGATTATCGTTGCCCACTTCAACGGCAGCGATTCGATAAGCTCGCCGTACGTTGATGGCGTCATCGTCGCCGGAAGACGAGATCCCGCGCGTCTCGCAGTTTTCTTATCCATACTCACTTGCTTGACGATGTGGATCTTCGTCGAACCGTCGGGGAGTTTTTCCGCGACCGTCTTCGGTTTATCCAGAGTTACGAGGACACCGTCAACCATCGTGATTTCCGGCTCCTCATAGTCCTGATCGGCACGGACAATTGCAGGTTTGCCGTCAACAAATTCATATTCAACTTTATGCATTTTGGTGTGGGTTGCGTACCTCGAATAACCACGGCGCCGGCCCTCGTTCAAGGGCTTGCCACGCAGGCGCGCGTCCGCTTCGATTTCTTTCAACCATTTAAAATATATCGAGAGCGGGTCTTTTAACTTGGTACGATCAGGGACTTGAAACGGAGCCGAGAAGGAGGGTTCATCAAGAATAGTTGCTAACTGTCGTGTGGAAAATCCGTTCTCTACCCGCAGATTCCGCGTATATTTCGGCTTCGGAGCGCGCACGCGTTTTTTACCAAGTTTCTTGCGACGTTCGAGTTCCTCTTTATCGAGTCTCGCTTTTTCAATCTGCTTCGCTTCGCGCTCAATAAATTCCAGTTCGTTTTTAGGGGGCTGCTCCGGTTCCGGATCTGGAACATAACCGAACAGCCGTCCCTCGATCTTTTCGACGTGATCGTGTAACTTCCAAATCGGCGTGCCAGAGCTCCTCGTATCAGCACAAACGTGCTTATGTTTTTTGAGCGGGAAACAGTGGGCGCATAGGTAAACCCCATGAGTTGTGCAACGCTTCTCGTCGCGCAGATCCTGGCGATTGAGCAGTTCGCTGCCCAGTGTTTGATCGGATTTTTCAGTCGGTAACCCAGCGAGTTCTCGGATCTTGATTATTTTTGGACGATCTCCAAGATCGCCGGAGATTGGAACTAGGCCTTCACCGCCTGCATTTATAGGTTCCACTTCGTCGGGATCGAACAAATTCGCAGACTCTGAGCCCTCTTCGTCCGAATCATCAGCGTCGGCGCGTGGCGCGGTATAAAGATCACCGGCTTTATTGATACTGGACTCGCGCTCTTTCTGTTCCTCCTTCAAAACGAGACGCTCAAACAATTGTTTGCGACTGCTGTCGCTTACTGCGTCTTCCAACTCTTCTGGTTCATCCTCCTCGTCTTCTTCTTCCTCAAAGCAGCCGCCGAGTTTCTCGCCAGTCTCGATGGGATCCATGAGTTTAGATTTTTCGACAATACTGTCGAGCAAAACGATACTTTCGCTTGGAAATAAGTTAAGTTTCTCGACAACAATCTTCTTGGCCTCGACGCTGAGTTTGACCTCCGCGGGATACTTCTGCCGAAACTCTTTCGCCGATAGGCCGGATCCGCAGCGGCGAGTAACTTCCAATGCGTTCGAGAAGATCGCTACCAGCAGCTCGCCGTTGTTGAAAATTCGTACACCTTTGCTACAGTTCAGACCGGCGAGGCCGATCATTGTCAAAAATCTGTTTGTTGAAGCTGCGTTTTTCATAATCCATCACCCTGCGTCCGAATCCGGACGGCAAAAATATATTTCGCGAACAGCGGAATGCTGCATCGCATTAATCAAAACCTTGAAAAAGAAGTCCGAGTGCCGGATGATGCTTGGCAACTACTTCGCCCTCGAAAGGCGAATCATGTCTGGGACGAGGCTGTTGTAAGCTCGAGTTGCAGACACTGCTTACTCGTGGAATTGCAGGACGAACCTCTACGTAACGAGCATTATACCAAAAAGCGATGCTCCTGTCAAGACCCGCGTCAACCGCGTGGTGATTACAGTCGCGATCTTCTTCTCGGTCTCTAGGGTCGTTCCGGACGGCTTCAAACTGCCTGCAGTTCTGGGTCGCTGAACAGGTAGACCGCGCGCGGTGCGCCCTGTTGAGGATTGCAGGTCGGGATTGACCACCGGTCGCCGGCCGATCCGCGCGTCCTCGATTGTCCTAGACTGTCCTCGATTGGAGTTTTGGTACATACATAGATAGTAGTTTTTGTACGTTGGGGGTTTACACAAACACACAACAGGCGTGCAATTCTGGACCTCGCGAGTCTGATCCCGTCTTATGACGTCGCGCAGGGGCGGCGCCGAATGAATTCGACCAGTTTCCACGCGCGTCGAGGCATGATGATTTCGCAAAAATCGAAATCACCACCCATCCCTCCCGGCTATTCCTGCGTCATATGCTATTCTCGATAAGACTCCACTTCACCTTTAGGAATGGGATTCTAAGTGATTCGATTGCCCGAGGACATCAATCAAAATATAGAAGCGGCGTTGAAAAATGCTCACTCTGTTCCGGGATTTCTGGCTGACAACGAACTTCGCTTTCTCGGGGCTTTGGCAGCCATTGTTCCCGCTCTGGGAGCCGTTGTCGAAATCGGTAGCTTCAAAGGCAAGTCCACGGTCGTGTTGGCATCCATTGCCGCCCGATATGGGCTCGGACAAGTGGTTGCCATCGATCCACATGCGGGTCTCTCCTATCTCGGCAACCACGTAGCCCCGGTGTACCAGAATCCGACCTTCAGCGAGTTTCTTGCCTCCCTTAAAGCCGCACGGGTGGAAGAAAATGTCGAGGTCCGCCGTGACTTCTCCCGGAATGTTGCCGCCGAGTGGAATCGTCCCATACGCCTTCTCTGGATCGATGGTGACCATTCGTACCCCGGCTGCAAGCAAGACTTCGATCTATTCTCTCCTTATCTTTCCGAAGGTGCGGTGATTGCCTTTCACGACTCGTTGAACGCCTTCGAGGGTCCGATTCGTGTATTCGTTGAAGAGATTCTCCGTTCCGATCGCTTCGGTCCGTCCGGCTTTGTCCATTCCATCGCTTGGAGCCAGTATCGTCCCAGCAGACGGTAACCATTTTCGGAATCAGCGCAGAAAACTCGCGCGCCGCGCTGCTCGCTTGCTGAGTTTCGTGGCGAACGAGGCCTCTCCCACCGGTTTGCGAAAAATCGCTTACAAGTTCAACCGTTCTTTCGTTCCTCGCAAACCTATACCCCCGCCCGAGATCGCGAGACAACTTTCCATGGTCGGTTCCTCGTGGATCAAAGCGGCTGGAAACTAGTCAGAAACAACGCTGCATCAGTGTAAATCGGCTCGAGATTTTTGCCTCGCGGATGGCGGGCTCGCAGGCTCGGAAAGGTGCCGTCAAGGCCTTGAATTCTCGCGTTAGAATGTTTAGCGTTTTGCAAATTATACATTCTCTTTTTGTTCGCTTTTAGAGGCCCGGCGCGTAACGCGTAGCAGATATCCCTAGACAGTAAGTGCTTTGATTACCGTCTATTCCATTTTTTAATAGGCAAATACTAAACATTCTTACGCGAGCTTTTTCCTACAGGTTTTTGCGTGGGGATATCTGTTACGCGTTACGCGTCGCAGCCCTGGCGTTCATATTTGAGGTCCGCGTAGAAATGTTTAGTGTTTTCTGTCTTTGCAGCTTGGCGCGTCACCCGGAGACGCATTTGGCCAGCGGGAGCTGCCGTGCTCAGTTTGCCATGGCGTCTCGACAGGTGGTCACGCCGGTGTCGCGCGGCAGCGCGGGCCGGCGTCGTACATTCTGGCCAGGCGCGGCTCCCAGCGGCGGGCTGCATTCCCAGCGGGATCCGACTCCGATCGCAACCTGGACCACGCCATAGGTGTAGCCGTGGGATACGAGACAGGGTGCATACGTACTAGAATAGGTACTTTATGTTTAGAGGCGATTTGCGGGGCCGGATACTCCCCGATAGCCCTACGAGGCTCCTGGCGTCCAGATCGCGGCTGGCGCCGTCAATCCATTGAATCCAGACCAGTTGTAAGCCGTCTCCTGACCTGGAATCCGGTGGGACTCCCCAGCCAAAAACATACCCCTACCCGGCCTATGGATTTTACATGACTTTTCTTTTGGATCTCATTTTCGACCTCGATCGGTCCGGTCACCGGCGCCGGCTGCCCAGATGTCGAAGATCCCTGCCCCCTGGGTCGGCTTAGAGACCCTACTAACGTCCCTAAACCTCTTAAGCTATTCATATATAAATACTTAGAGACGCGCGCACACTCCGCGGGAGGAGGAGAACATGATATCAGTTACTTACTGTACCAACGAACCGTCCGCCAACGAAACCTGTCTTGCTTGCCGGGAGGGTATCCCTCCAAAATTCGCGGGATTCGCGTGTAAGTCCTTTGTTTTCAACACGCGCGCGGCTCGGAGGACAGGAAGATCTACGAAATCATTCGTACATGTTAGTGTCGGACTGTGGTAAATATACAACACTACGGTGTCTATAATACAACACTCTGCGCACATCGTCTCGGAGGAAGCCTGGTCAATGCACAATTCGGGGCTCCCAGCGCCGTCGACCTGTCGTTGCCACCGCTGCCTTCGAATTGGCTCAACTCACAACCCGCGTCGTCGTTACGCTTCCCTGCGCTAGCTATAGCTATCGTACGATATCTCACGCAGTCGTGCGCTTGCCATTTTGCGGCAGACAATTTCCGTCGTGTGCCGTTTTGCGTCGGCAGTTGCCCGTCGTGAATTGGCGCAAGTCCTTTGGTTCCCGCGGCCAGCATTTCGCCAGCATTCGGCACCATGCATGCTCTTGGTAGCCACAGGCGGCATGCGCTAGCGCAGAGCAGCTAAGCACAGCGCTAACGCGAAGCAATAAACCGGCCAAGCAGAGTGCGATAACACTCCGCTTGGCCTAACAAATCAGAGCAAAGAGGTGCTCCGAAATGCTGGAACGAATCATAGCAGTTTTCTCTCGACCAAAAATCACTCCGATACTCCTGCAACGCAAACCCCAGTTCCCTGTGGTCATCCTTCGCGAATCCTCTCTCCGGACTGAACGCATGCGTTTGGTTTACGGAAGGTTAGCGTAGCCATGACAAAAAGACATTTCGTTCGCCTGGCGGAATACATCCGGGATGCTGGCAAGTACGCTGATTGCCCATTCACTGACGCGCAGATTAATCACCTTGCAGACTTCTGCCACGAAGCTAATCCACGATTTAACCGCGAACGTTGGATTGGCTACATCAAGGGAGAGAACGGCAAGAACGGCGGGAAGCCTCTGCCTCCAAAGAAGTCTCGCCCAGTGGAGGTGCAATCGTGAACGGCTATTGCAACTGCTGTGCTACCAACGTTCGCTTGCTCACCGATGTTGACCTTGGTGAGTCCGTTTGCTCCGTCTGCCGCAGTTATGACGTTGTCCGCGTCCGCCTGACTCGCGAGGAATTGCGGGCACAGCGTCTCCACGAATTGGCCAACATTTTCGAGTCAGCATTCGAGGTGCGACCATGAAAAATAAATCGATTTATGGCGGTATCGGTTCTGTTTCAGCTGGAACGATGCGGAAGGAAGATTTAATCCCTTCGTTCCTCTGGGAAGCCAATCGTCTCCGCTTGACCAAAGATGAGCGGAAGGCAGTTCGGAAGATTCAATCCCGTGCCAATCGCGCGGACTCTGACGATGCATATTGGCAGGACGAAGTCTCAGACTTCGACTTGGAAGAACTATTCGACATCCTTAACGCGCATTCTCTGCCGTATTTCTCGTTTGGTGCGCACGAGGGAGACGGCGCAGATTGTGGGTGGTGGCTCTCTTCATGCTTTGCAGAAGAATTCGACGGTCTCAAAGTCTCGGATACCGCGGAAGTCCCTCGCGGTTATACAGGCGAAGTACTCCACGTCAGTGACCACGGCAACATGACCCTCTACGCGTACTCCCGTGGACGCGGTCGGGAAGTGTGGGGTGTCGTATGAACCCTATTCGTTTTGAGCGTTGAGTGAGTCACATGAGGGGCACCCAGCGCCTTTCGCGTCTGAGTGCTCCTTCCGGGACACACTCCCAAAGGAGAATCTATGGAAGCGAAACACACGAAGGGACCGTGGACGTTACACGACGATGAAACACCGTGGACATGCGGTGATGCGCGAACGGCAATCGAATTGGGTGAGGAATTAGGCCACACGGAAATACTGTTCTCACTCCAAAACGATGAACAGGAACCACTAGCCTATCTGCCTTGGGAGCCACTGGCGAATGATAAACGCTGTGAAGAGTTACGTGCCAACGCTCGTCTCATTGCCGCCGCGCCTGAATTGCTAGAGGCGCTCACAAGGGTTCGCACTTGGCTTATGGCGCCAAATACTAGCGATGAAAGTTTGGACGAAATGACTTTCATTGTTAAGTCTGCAATCGCCAAAGCACTAAGCGAGTGATGCCCGAATGAGTCACAGGAGGGGCACCCAGCACCTTAACCCGTGCTGAGTGTTCCTTCCGTCATTCAAGTTCGTTGGCTAACGCTAGCTGTGATAGCCTATGGCTAACGCCAACGTTAGGAGAAATCGAATGGCTGCAAAGAAGTTTAAATCCGTTCCTACCGAGCCACCTCGGGTCAAGAAAGTGATGTTGCGGTTAACTGAGGACGAGTATTCCAAACTTGTGGCCAAGTGCGCCGCAAACGAACGCG
>Ga0210394_10000223_pt1 | contig 133403 bp, 114 predicted proteins | sample IncBWC12MmetaG_FD_160121 | JGI IMG/M metagenome (GOLD analysis project Ga0210394, IMG submission 160121) | Forest soil microbial communities from Barre Woods Harvard Forest LTER site, Petersham, Massachusetts, United States - Inc-BW-C-12-M | ecosystem: Environmental > Terrestrial > Soil >...
AGAAAAGCGAGAACGAGCAACGGGGTGAAAGTCAGCAAGAAAAAGTAAACAACGATCCCAATGAAATCGGTGGCATACGCCTTCCGCGTGCTCATCTTGTCTTGCTAATGGCCACCGCTGCTACCATATTCATGGCGCTGGGCTTCATTCTCGCACCCTGGATTCAGGAAAAATTAATTGAACGTGATCGAACCAGTGAGCACACGGTGCTCGCTTCTTCGTCGTCACCTGCGGACGTTTCCGATTCCGCCAATCCTAAACAACTTCGTTCACTGGCGGATCAAGGCGACCCCGCCGCTGAGAACGCGTTAGGTCTTCTCTACGCCCAGGGAGACGAAAAACATGCGGTGAGACGCGACGAAACCGAGGCCGCTCGCTGGTTCACCAAGGCGGCCGAGCACAACTATGTTGCCGCGCAATCGAAACTGGGTGCTCTCTACTGGGGCGGCCGCGGGGTACCGGCAAGCCTGAATCAGGCCTATTTCTGGACTGTCCTCGCTCGCGCTGGCGGAGATAAAGGCAGCAAGGAACTCGCGAATATCCTGGCCTCCCACATGAGCCGTGCCCAAGCCGCCACCATCGAACAACAAGCCGAAATCTGGTACCAGCAGCACGAATCCCCAACCACCCAACCGCAACCCGGTCACTAGACGCCTTCTCTGCGGTTCTACTTGTTTGCCGTTCAAAATTGTTTTGTCATTCCGAGCGAAGCGAGGAACCTGCTGTTCGCGTGCTGTGCCACAGACCCAGCAAGGCATTTCCACCACGGCTGCGTCCTCACCGACCCAGCGTTAGAATAGAACCAGCCGTGCCCACCCTCCGCACCATCCTCGACGAACGCGTCCGCGAAGCTGAACCCACTCTTGTCGAGAAACTCGACAACAACCGCGTCCGCTGTTTTGCTTGCGGACATTGCTGCCCCATCCCCGACGGCCAGCCCGGTGTTTGCAAAGTCCGCTACAACCGCGACGGCAAGCTCTTTGTTCCCTGGGGATACACTGCCGGCACTCAATGCGATCCGGTCGAGAAAAAACCATTTTTTCACGCGTACCCTGGCGCGCTGGCCTACAGTTTCGGCATGCTGGGCTGCGATCTGCATTGCGCCTACTGCCAGAACTGGGTTACATCGCAAGCCCTGCGCGATCCCAGCGCAGTCTCGCCTCCGCGCCCCGCCTCGCCCGAACATCTCGTGTGCGACGCCATCGCACAAGGCGCAAAGATTTTAGTGAGCACTTACAACGAGCCGCTCATCACCAGCGAGTGGGCAGTCGCGGTTTTCAAAGAAGCCAAAGCCGCCGGACTCGTCACCGGCTTTGTTTCCAACGGCAATGGCACTCCTCAGGTGCTCGACTACCTGCACCCCTGGCTCGATCTCTATAAAGTCGATCTCAAGAGTTTCGACGACCGCCATTATCACGAACTCGGTGGACGCATCGGTCCCATCCTCGACAGCATCCGCCGCATTCATCGGATGGGACTCTGGCTCGAGATCGTCACGCTTCTAATCCCTGGCTTCAACGATTCGCCCGACGAACTCCACCGCCTCACCGAATTCCTAGCGAACATCTCTCCTGATATTCCCTGGCACGTCACTGCCTTTCACGGCGATTACAAAATGCAAAATGATGTGGCGCGCGACACTAGCGCAGAAGATTTGCTGCGCGCCATCGAAATCGGCCGCGAATCCGGCCTACGCCACATTTACGCCGGAAACCTCCCCGGCCTGGTTACGGAATGGGAAGACACGCGCTGTCCGCAGTGCGGCGAAACTTTGATTGAGCGCTATGGCTATCTGATCAAGCGCTATCTCCTGTCGCCGGATGGCCGCTGCCCCCACTGCTCCACGGCAATTCCCGGTCGCTGGTCTGCCCAATTTGAGGGCCAGATCGCCTCTCATCCTTTCTTGCCGCGCAAAAGCTCGCATTTGTTTACAATCCGGTAGAATTGTCATCCGAGCAAAGTGTTCTTATCGCGCGTCGATGACGCGTTCGGCTCGCTCCCTTGTTGATGCGGAAACCATACATCTTCGCTCTGTCGATTGCGGCCGTACTCACGCTCTCGTCTTGTTCTCCGCGCGACTTTCTCACGCGCCGGCTTGCCGCCGACCTCATCGCGACCTCCAACATTTTCCGGGCGACGCAGTCATTTCAGATGACCACCGGCATCGTTTCCAATGCGGACTACCTTTCCACCGAATACCTGGCCCTCCAGCATCACGGATGGATCTCCGCCACCCAAGCACACTGTCCATCCGACGTTTCTCCGCCGCCTTGCTGGGATGTCGCACTCTCGCCTGCCGGAGTGGATACATTTCGGCCTCTCATCCCGCCCAGCGATTCCGACAAGCAAGCCTTCCGCATTCCTGTCGCCAGGCGCGAACTCGTCGCTGTCACCGGCATCAGCAAGCTGGGCCGCGTGGCCGATGTCGAATTCACCTGGAGATGGATTCCCTTGAACGAGGTCGGCGCCGCCATCTACTCGAGCGACGCGCGCTATCGCTCCACCGCTACCTTTCACGCTTACGACGACGGTTGGCGAATCGTCCAAGGCACCGCTCGTCCCAGCCAGCCTCTCGACCAGGCACTTAAGGATGCTGAGCCCGTACCGTAAAGCCGCGGGTCTCGATGAACCCGATCTAAAACCCCATGAAATCCGAAAACAAACTCCTGTCATTCGCGGTATTTCTCGGTTGCATACTTCTCGCTTCCGTCTTGGCATTCGCAGATAACAAACCCAAACTCACGCTCGACGAATTCTTCAATTCCGTCAGCTACACCTCCGTGGCTCTCTCTCCTGACGGCAATTCCGTCGTCATCGCCACCGAGCGCGCCGACTGGGACCAGAACATCTTTCGCCATGATCTCTGGCTTTACCGCGACGACCCGAAGCCCGGATCGCTGATCCAACTCACCCAGTCCGGTCACGATACCGAACCCAAGTGGCCGCCCGACGGCCGCTGGATCGCCTTCCTTTCCGAACGTAAATCATCTTTCGAAAAAGGTTCGGACTCGGACGATGACAAAGGCCAGCGCAACAAAGATAAACGCAATAAAGATAAGAAAGATAAAGATGAAGACAAAGGCGACGTTGCTCAGATCTATGTGATCTCTCCCTCTGGAGGCGAGGCGATTCCGCTCACCACCGGCGAAGAAGAGGTCCACACATTCTCTTGGTCCGCCGACTCCCGCACCATCTACTTTGCCACTCGCCAACCGTGGACTAAAACGCAGAAAGACGATTACAAGAAACAATGGAAAGACGTGGTTCAATACCGCACCGCCGAACGCGGCGACACCATCTTCGCCCTTGACGTTGCCGCAGCCCTTGCCGATCGCACCGCCGCTCCCGCGAAAGAAAAAGACGCGAAAGAAAAAGAAAAGACCGGCGAAAAAGAACCCGATCTCACGCCCGGAACGCGCATCCTTGCGACCTCGTCGTTGCGCGTGGAGAACATCATTACCTCGCCCGACGGCACGAAGCTCGCCTTCCTCACCAACGCGATCAGCCAGCGCCAGGAAAAAAATGAAGACGTAGAACTCTACGAACTGGATGTTTCGCAGCCGCCCTCGGCTGCGAATGCCGGCAGCGAGTCTAAACCAGCCACACCGCGCCAACTCACCCACAACCAGGCAGTCGAAACCCATCCACGCTGGGCCAGCGACAGCCGCCACATCTTTTTCACCGTCGAGGTCGGGGACGTCACCGGCCCCTACCGCGACTTGCAGCCTCATTTATACTGGGTCGATAGCGATACCGGAACCGTCGAGCAGTGGAACAAAGATTTTACCGGTGAGATTGTCAGCTACGGCTCCTATGGGAACGGTGCAGTCGTGGCCGCGCGGCTCGGCACCGAAGTCCAAATGTATGCGGCAGACAAGCCCTCTGCCCCGCTGCGCAAGTTCGAGGGCTGGCACGGGACTTACGAAAATCTTTCCACCGGATTGCGCTCCCTGCGCGTTGCTTTCGTTTACTCCTCGCTCACGCGCCCCTCCGAGGTTTATCTCGCCGAAGGGCCGAACCTGTTACAAAGCGCCCACCCCATCACCGCGCTCAACAAACTCTTCACCGAACGCGACATGCCGCAAGGCAAACCCTACCGCTGGAAGGCCGACGACGGCACCACCATCGAAGGCATGCTGATCTACCCACCCGGCAGCTTTGAACCAGGAAAGCCTGAGCAGAAAAATCTGCCCATGTTCACCTTCATTCATGGAGGCCCCGCCGAAGCCGACGGCGACTACTTCGAAGCCGACTGGTATAAGTGGGGTGCACTCGCTGCCACCAACGGATGGCTGGTCTTCGAGCCCAACTACCGCGGTTCCACCGGATACGGCGACAAGTTCCTCATGCAAATCGTTCCGCAAATCGTTTCGCGTCCCGGCAAAGACATTCTCGAAGGCGTTGACGCCCTCGTCAAAGACGGCATCGCCGATCCCAACCATCTCGCTGTCGGCGGCTACAGCTACGGCGGATACATGACCAACTGGCTCATCACCCAAACCACGCGCTTCAAAGCCGCCGTCACCGGAGCCGGAGCGGTCGAGCACGTCGGCAATTGGGGCAACGACGACACCACTGCCGACGACGCCTACTTCCTCGGCGGACGCCCCTGGGAAGCTCCTCAGCGCTATTACGACGAAGCCGCCATCTTTCAAATCGACAAAGTCCGTACCCCCACCCACATGGTCGCCGGCGCCGACGACATTCGCGTCGCCGTCCTCGAAGATTACCTGCTCGAGCACGCCCTCTACTCCCTGGGCATTTCCAACCAGCTGCTAATCTTCCCCGGCGAAGGCCACAGCCTGGACAAGAATCCCTGGCACGGGAAGATCAAAGTCCGCGAAGAACTGAAGTGGCTGGAAAAATACGGCGGTGTGCCAGTAGGGAATTAACGCTTATCTAAAGTCCTTGTCATTCCGAACCGGGCCGAAAGCCCGGTGAGCAACCTGCTTTCGTTCGTGCCACCACAACGCTGTCATCCTGAGGAGGGCGTTCTATGCCCGACGAAGGACCTATGCAACCTGCCCGTGCCCAGTGGATGGGGATTTTGACCTTCGATCCTCCAGAAATGAACTTGTGGAGACAGCCGCCCCGGCTGTCCAGCGGCCCGGAAGTATCGGGCCGCAGCCTCGATTCGCGAGTGAAGGAAGGACGCACCCCTGCCGGCGAAAAGACACCCTGTTTTAGTTTGCCCCCCGCCGACTCCACTGCCACTCAAGTCCTAGTTCCTTCAAAAGGATGTGGAACTCTGGCAAGTATGCTAGGTGTCGCAGAAACGGAAAATGCCCTAGCCAAAGGAAAAGGGGATCGCAGTCCATGGCCATTTGGCGAACCCATTTGATGGCGTCTTGGTGTTTGCCCAGACCTAAGTAAGCGATTGCAAACTGGGACGCGGGAACGTAAAAACCCAGTTTTCTGAGAGCTAGAAGCTTTGCCAGCTCTAATCGAGCGTGCCACTTCGCCCCGGCCAAGCCATGAAAAAGTCCTTTTAGACCCCAGGTCAACGTCGATTCAGACCATTTGAGCGGAGCGGTAGACAGCACGTCTACGGCGCCCTTTGGGTCGTCTTCTGCTTCGCGAAGCATCGAGAGGTACACGTACAAAATATAGAAATCACTGTCATTTAGGGCCGATTCAAGTGTCCCTTTTGCATCCTCCAGTTTCCCGGCCAGAATCTGAAGAAAAGCTAGGTCAGAGCGAACTATCGGATTGATCGCTGCAGGCAACCCATAGTACCCGCCCGATATCTCAACTGCATGCTCCATCAACCGAACCGCCTCATCAGTCTTCGCCTGCGAGACAAGAAATGCGGTATAGGAGGGATGGACGAGACCATCTTCAGCCTTGGGGGCCTTAGCAGCTCGGTCAAACGCGTCACGGGCTTGCTCCCAGCGTTGGAAGACGGCTTGCACGTAACCATAGGCAATCTGGGCTTGCCAGAGTCCCGGGGATTGTTCCAAGGCACGTTTTGCTAACTTCTCGGCTGTTTCAAGTTCGTGCCGGGGCGGCATTCCATGCATTGCACGATAACAGTGCACGTCGGCCTTTATCGCCAATACAATAGGGTGTTCTGGATGCTTTAATAGGATCTGATCCAAATACCTCAATGCCTTCTGATACTCGGGAAGCGTGAGCCTGTCCATAGCGATCTGTGCACTCCGCAGGGCAGCGGCGGTAGCGGCATCAAACTGATCTTTGGGATCGGGGTAGGATAGGACTGGTCGGTATCCTGGGATCGGGATTTCAATCTTGACGCGCACCTTCCAACCTTCGGAACTGCTGTAATAATTCCTAAGCCCGTTACGAAGACGGCTGACCTGGATAGCCACGATCTTGTCTTCTTTGGGCTCGAAGCTAGGAGGACGGCCCAAGCCGTGTACAGCAACTGACCACGCCTTAATATCCTTTCCCCTGGCGGCCAATTCTTCATCCACCACATACTGCAGAATCTTTAACTGCTGCGGAGTTAGCCTGCGGCTCGTCTCTATATCTTTAAGCTGGGACAGAACTTCTTCCCTTGTAGGCTTTCCTTGGGATTGTGACTCCATAAGGGTTTAATAGAGGTTAACTGAGACGTTTGATTATCCCACGTCCGTCATGATGCGTACTGCGGTAACCCTCAATTACTAGACACCAGCGAAACTTGAAACGAGAATAATTTCAACTTTCCACTGCGGAGAGTTGAAATTAACGGTTCGTTTCCAGAAAACGCAGAGGTTGACCACCCGCCTGACTAACTTACACTCGCGAATGGCGGCCGTCTTGCTTGGATAGAAGACCTACCCGATCGGAGACATGTATGACAAACGCAGACCGTGCCAGAAAATGGGTTAACGGCTATACCGCTACGGGGACCGCGTTGGCCATCGCGGCAATCATCCCGGGCTCAACCACTTTGGTTCTTTGTGGGCTTGAGCAAACGATGTGCTATCAAATTGGAAAGATCTACAAAGGCGATAGCTACAGATTGTCCGACGCGGTTCAGGTAGCTGGAGTTGTTGGAATAGCTGGACTGCTGGGCAAGGCCATCGCACTAGAGGGGCTGAACCTCATTCCTTTTGCTGGCTGGGCTGCAAAAGCGGCAGTTGCAGGCAGCATAATAAAAGCCATGGGCGAACTCGTAATCAAGCATTACGAGGACGAACTGGCCGCCAAGACGTAACTCGGGGTGCGCATTCTTGTCTCTGTGTTCTTTGAAAGTGACAAGACATTGCCCGGAATTAATGGTCAACGATTCTAGTGGGGGGGCCGGGTGCCCTAGGTCTCGCCTCTTCTGCGAGACCTGGGAATGCAGACCTCACAGGCGGGTGGACCATCCTTTACGCTTTTTGCTAAGGGTGGGCACGATGCCGAACACGCGCCCAGTCCGTGTCACAATGAGTACCGCAGTTCAAAATGCACTCGGTAGCATACGGCTTTAACCGTGCCACTGAGCATTCAAATAGAATCCGGGGCCTTGGCCTTAGCCTGCCTGCCAAACAGGTTAGCTCGCTTTTATCCGGAAAAATGGATGCCCCACGTTGGATCCACCAATCGCTCCGAGTTTGTCCCAGTCGGAGTCGGATATCGGCTCTGATCGCTGGGCATTAACCTCAGCCCTCGTCATCATTACCATGTAGTCCCGCCCGAGGTAATACGGTGCCACCTGTTCCAACCATGAAGGTAACGTCGCTCCTGTGGGCAGATCCCGAGGGGGCACATATTGGTCGTTGGGCATGTTTCAGTCTCCCGAGTAGAATTTTCCCTCTAAAGTTCAACAAAACCACACAGTCTACACCCACAAGCGGAAGCGGTAGTCTCACCCGGATAAGGCGAAGACAAGGGAATTGAGGGACTTGCCGCAGGAACACGAGACAGGAAAGATTATCGAGCGGCCATCTTCACGCCGCGGGAAGAAGCAGCATACCGCGCAATGCCCTTATACAAAGCTTCGGCGATCTGTTCGCGGTAGCCGTCGCTGCGAAGTTTCTGCTCGTCGGTGGGACTGCTGACGAAGGAAACTTCGGCAAGAATTCCCGGCATCGCAGTCTCGGTGAGGACTACGTACGATGCCTCTTTCACGCCGCGATCGCGCAGTCCAGGATTCTGCACCGACAAAGTTCCGTAGAGCGAGCGCTGCACGCTGGCGGCAAGGCGGCGCGATTGCTCGATGCGATCGTGCAGATCGACCGGCGAGAGCGCTGCCATCGCCGTGGTCTTGGCGACGGTTCCATCCTCGCGCGCCTCAACATCTTTCGCGCTTGGGGAAGAAAAGAAGTTGGTGTAATAGGTTTCCACGCCGCGCGCCGAAGGCAGGTCGCTGTAGTTGGCATGGACCGAGACAAATAAATCCGCCTGCGATTGGTTTGCGATGCCCGCACGCTCGTCGAGTGGAATGTAATTGTCGTCTTTGCGCGTGAGGATCACTTCCGCGCCCAGACGGCTTTCGAGCAATTTGCCCAGCCGTTGGGCAATCTCGAGCACGACATCTTTCTCGAGCAATCCCTTGCGGCCTACGGTTCCCAGGTCCCAGCCGCCGTGGCCGGCATCGACCACGATGCGCATCTTCGGAACGTGCGCGCGCAGTTGCAAATCTTCATGCGTGGGCGGAGGAACCACGATGGCGAACAACTTGCCGCGGTCACTTTCGGTTCCCGGAAAAAGATTTACCTGAGCCTTCGGATCGACTCCAAGCTTGCGAACCTGCACCACCAAGCGATAAGGATTCGGCTCCAAGCTGACGGAAAAATTCGAGTTGCCCTTGGTTTCGAGCACCATGCGGGTAAGACCGGAGATCGGCTGTGCCACGCGAACCCGTGCCAGCAGCGCATCGCCGACCTCGATGGTTTTTCCGGCAACGTCGGGAGCGAGCGAAGTATCGTGCAAATCAAAATAAATTCGGTCGGGAGAGCTGAGGCGATGTGCTTCGTATTGCACCTGATCTTCGAGATCGAGCACAACCGTGCTGGAATCCGCCGAAGACCAATGGCGAATGCCGGTGATCCGCGGCAGCTTCGATGCTTCCTGCGGTGACACAGGTTCGCTGTTCGGCTCGGTCGCGGCTGTACCGGATGCTGCAGCGCCGGTGGCGGACGTTGTTGGTGCATCTACGCTTGAGGGCGTCGAGGGAGGAACGGGAGACACTGGTTGCTTCGCCACTGCGATTGGTTTGGTGACCGTTTTGTGTGAAGGTTGAAGGAGGGCTTCTCCGAGTTGCGCATTCTTCAGCTTCCACCACGCTCCCGCGGCCAACAATGCAACCACGACAACGGCCACCAGCCAAATTCCGGGATGATGAGTGGAAGGAGCGGGCTTGGGAGCAGGCTCGATTGCGAGGGCTTCTTCTTGTTGTTCTGCAGACGCAGTTTCGGAAGTTAGGACCTCGGAAGTTGCGAGCTCTGGAGCTGCGATCTGTGGAGACACCAGCTCTAAAGATGCGTACTTCGAAGCTGCTGCGAGAGTTGGAAGTGGAGTCGCTGTTTCGGCAGCTATCTCAGCGTCGGTCGATGGAAGCGCTTCGGCTTTCTTCGTTGCGTTGTTCTTCGGTAGGGGTTCTTGAAGAACGACAGCTGCCTGCGCTGCAACATTATTCTTCTCTGCTACTGCATTCTTTTTTGCTACTTCCGCCGCGGCTTCAATCGGATCCGGTGCTTTTTCAGGCGAAACTGTTTCGACCGGAATCACCGCTGTCGTGGCAACCGGTATTGCGTCTAATTCTGCCTCTGCCGCTTCCGCCGATTCTGCAAAGCGATCTTCGTCCTCAGGCTTCAGAGCTCCAACGATCAACTCCGCCAGCAGCCCAAGGCTGGTGACATCGCTTTCGTTGAAGCCGAACGGCTCGGCAGAGAATGCCTCCAGTAATCCAATGACGCGACGCTTACCGCACAGCGGCACGGCCACTATCGACCGCGTGTTCAGTTGCCGGCACGCATAGAGGTTGACGCGATCATCGGTCTCCGTGTCGTGGCAGTGGATGATCTGGGCGGTGCGGAAACATGCTCCGGAAAATGCCGAGTCGCGCTGGATGCGCGCGCCCACGTCGGGCTTGATGGCACCCGCCGAAGCCCGCAAAACAATTTCGTTGTTCTCGGCCAGAGCGATGCCCAATCCATCTGCACCGGTAATGGAAACGGCGCGCTCCGCGACCAGTTGCAATACTTCGTCCAACACAAATTGCTCGGAGCCTTCGAACTCGGTCACGCGGCCGATGGTTTCAAATCCCTCGTTCGTGACAGAGAGCGCCCGACGCCGGCGTATCTGCTGATGCAGCGCTGAAAAAGCCAGAAGCGCCTGCAGTGCATCACGGCGGCCTGGATGGGAGTCTTCAACTTCGAAAGCGGAATGCGGCCGGGAAGCAGCCGCGCCGCGATCATGCGGCCACGTCGGTACCCGCGCTCCAGGCAGGCTGGCGCTCATCTCGAGACTCGGTTTGGCGGGAGTAGTCGCCATGTTAAATTCGCGGCCAGACTCATCTTGCGAGTGTGGCCGTCTGCAAAAGTCCTGTCAATCCACTAGTTGGCGTAGCCGGTATCCATTGCACCGCGTTGCTCCGAAGCAAGTCGGCTACAAGCCGGTTTTTACCAGCTTTATCAGTAAATTAGCGGGATTTCATCTCACTTGCAATGACACGAACCTGCACATCGGGACATGATCTTACGTAAGAGTACTGCGTTGCTGCCTCCGAACCATCCAGGTTACTGGCGAGTCTCGTGCTTGAGAGCAGATGTGCATTGCGGCATTGCGCAAGATTTTTCCTCGCTGGAGCTGTGGCGAGTCGTACTATGTGTGGGACGTGAAAGCCGCGGACGAGAATACTGTTTGCTTCTAAATCCAACTGAGGACTACCCTTGTGATCCTTTCTAATAATTATCAGGCTCAAAATATCCGCAGGCTGAGTCGGATATTTGCTTTGGTTTTAGCGGTTCTAGGCGCTGGAGTCGTGGACGCGCCGTGCCAGGATGTCCCTTCGAATGCTCCTTATAAGAATCCAAAGCTGCCGGTCGAAGAGCGTGTGCATGATCTTCTCGGCCGCATGACGCTCGAAGAAAAGGCCAGCATGTTGAGCGGAGCGAACTGGATGGAAACCGTTGCGATTCCGCAGCTGGGTCTTCCGTCGATCAAAATGGCGGACGGGCCCATGGGCATCAGGTCGTGGCACGGGCCCTCGGCAAGAACCAAAGCTGATGACGATAAGTTTCGCAGCACGGCATTTCCGGCGGGAATCGCTGTCGCCGCAACCTGGGACCCGGAGGTTGCGCAAAGCGTGGGTCAGGCGCTTGGCCAAGAGATGCGGGCGATTGGCCGCAATATGATTCTCGGTCCTACAGTCAACATTCAGCGCGTGCCGCTCTGGGGGCGGAACTTTGAAGGCTTCGGGGAAGATCCATATCTGGCTGCCCGCATAGGTGTGGCCTATATCAAAGGCGTGCAGAACGAAGGCGTGATCGCCACCGTGAAGCACTTTGCCGCCAACAATCAGGAATTCGAACGCCATCGCGTAGACGAGGCCATCGACGAACGCACGTTGCAGGAGATTTATTTTCCCGCATTCAAAGCGGCCGTGCAGGAAGCCGGCGTGTGGGCGGTGATGTCGGCCTATCAAAAGGTAAACGGGAGCTATTGCGCGGAGAATGCATTTCTGCTGCAGGATGTCTTGCGAAAACAGTGGGGCTTCAAGAATTTGGTGGTCTCCGATTGGGGAAGCACCTACAGCACTGCGGGCACGGTGAACGCCGGCATGGACCTCGAGATGCCCGGCGGAGAACCCGCCAGGACTTGGCTATTGAAGCCGGACTCAAAGAAAAACGGCAACGGCGGAGGTTGGCTGTGGCAGGAAAAAGTGCTGGCCGACGTGAAGGCAGGAAAAATTTCGAGTGCAACCATCGATGAAAACGTTAGTGGCATTTTGCGTACGATATTTGTCAGCGGTATTTTCGACCGAAGCGAGATGCCGCCAAGCGAAATCGATACGCCCGCGCAGCGCGCGGTGGCGCGCCGCGGGTCGGCAGAAAGTATCGTCCTGCTGAAAAACGCCGGGAATCTGCTTCCGCTCGATCCTTCCAAGGTTAAATCGATTGCCGTCATCGGTCCCGATGCGGCTGTTGCGCGAACGGGCGGCGGCGGCAGTTCCCGGGTGAAGTTCAAGTCTGCGGTTTCGCCGCTCGACGGGATCAAGGAAAAAGCCGGTAACGGGGTTCAGGTCAGCTATGCACTCGGTGTATCGATGCCCGGCGAGGATGCGACCAAAGACACATCCGAAATGCGCGAGCAATTGCGCCAGGATGCCGTGGCACTGGCTGCGAAAGCGGATGCCGCAATCGTGCTCGTGGGAAATTCGGTTAAGGTTGAGTCCGAGGACTTTGACCGCAAGACTTTGGATTTGCCCGACGGCCAGGATGAACTGATCAAGGCTGTGGCCCGGGCGAATCGCAACACGGTCGTGATTTTCAACGCAGGCGCGCCGATCAATGTGAGCCGCTGGGTTAGCGATGTTCCGTCCGTTCTGGATGCCTGGTTTGGCGGTGAGGAAATGGGACACGCGATTGCGGATGTCTTGTTCGGAGATGTGAACCCATCCGGCAAGCTTCCATTTTCTTTTATCAACGAATTCAAAGAATCGCCCGCGTACGGAAATTATCCCGGAGAAGATCTGCACGTGAAATACGCCGAGGGGATATACGTGGGCTACCGTTACTTCGACAAGCATGGCATCACGCCGCAATATCCGTTTGGATATGGCTTGTCTTATACGAGCTTTGGCTACAGTGATTTGAAGATCAAGCCGGGCAAAGATTCTTCTGGGCGCACGTTCGAGGTGAGCCTGAAACTGCGCAACGATGGAAAGCGCGCTGGAGCGGAAGTTGTTGAGTTGTACGTGCACGATGGGCATGCCAGCGTGGATCGCCCGGTGAAGGAGCTGAAAGGCTTCCATCGAGTGGAGTTGGCGCCCGGCCAGTCGACAACCGTGAGCTTCACGCTCGACAAGAATGCGCTGGCTTTCTACAGCACACAGAAAAAAGATTGGGTTACGGAACCGGGAACATTCGATGTGCTAATCGGCACGTCGTCAGCCGACATAAGGTTGAAGGGATCGTTCGATCTTACGAACTAAAGATCTGATGAACTGAAGACTTGATGGACTGAACCCTTAACCGACTGGCGAGGGAGATTCCCTCGCTAGTTCGCAAAATACTGCTGAGCCAGCCACACTCGCAGAGTGTGCTGCATCTGCGACTCGATTTTCGCGAAACGAATGCCGACGTTCCCGCGCTCGTCAGACCAGGCGACTTCGACGTTGGCTTTCACGCCGCACGTTGTTCCAGGCAACGCGAAAGATACGCGCTGCAGGTCGCTTGTGTCGAATCCATCGTCCATGCGAACTTGCAGTCCGCCCTGGCTGAGATTGATCAATTGCGCCCCGACGCGCTTCTGCTTGCGTCCGCTTAAAGTCACGGAGACTTCCAGACCGGCGCGGTGGTAGCGCAAGCGTCCATCGAGAATCATGTTGCGCGCAGCAGAAAGTGTGCGCACCGCCTGCTCGACCGAAATCGGTTTATCGAAGGCGAACATTGCGCCCGTGCTTTCCATATCCGGCTTGCCTTGCACGCTACCCATAATGACCAGCGGTACCGTGTTCAGCCGCGGAGCGTCACGCTGCAATTCGCGAAGGAACTGTCCTGTGCCATTCAGGTCGCAGTCAACGATTAGCGCATCGACCTTGGATTTGGTGAGACGGGCGAGAGCTTGTTGGAGCTCGCTTTCAACGGCAACATCCATGTGCAAGCCGCCGAGAATGCATTCCAGAACGCTGACTTCCTGCCAATCGCGTGAAACCACCATCGAGGAGAGTGTCATGTTTCCCACTCTACTCACGTGGGTAATCTCGAAGTAGATCACTAACGTAACGCCAGCCTACGAGTGGGAATTTCGATACCACTCGACGGTGAGCTTCAGGCCATCTTCGAAATTTACTTTGGGCTTGTAGCCGAGATTTGTTTCTGCCGAAGAAATGTCGGCGAGAGAATGCTTGATATCGCCACCCCGTTCGTCACCATAAATCGGAGAGCCCGAGTACGAGGTGAGATTCTGCAGCAGCTTGAAGGTTTCGTTCAAAGTAATTCGCCGTCCCGTGGCTATGTTAAACACCTTGCCGGCGGCCTGCGCAGCGGGAGCTTTGCAGGCCAGCAGGTTGGCTTCGACCGCATTGTCGATGTAGGTGAAGTCGCGGCTCTGCTCGCCATCGCCGAAGATCGTCGGCTGTTTTCCACCCAGCATCATCGTGATGAACTTTGCCAGTACGCCCGAGTATTGGGATGAGGGATCCTGCCTCGGACCGAAGATATTGAAGTAGCGCAGAGCCACGGTTTCGAGGCCATAGCAGCGGTAGAACGAGATCATGTAGCGCTCGCTGGCCAGTTTCGCGACGGCGTAGGGCGAAATCGGGTCGGGAGTCATGGCCTCGTGCTTGGGCAGCGTGGGAGTATCGCCATAGGCGGACGATGATGCCGCGTAGACCACTCGCTTTACTTTGGCGTCGCGCGCGGCGACCAGCAGGTTCAAGGTGCCATCGACGTTGGCCCGGTTGCTGCCCAGCGGATCGAGCACAGACTTCGGCACCGACGGGATAGCCGCCTGATGCAAAACATAATCCGCTCCGGCGCAGGCGCTCTTCATGGCGTCGAGATCGAGAAGGTCGGCCTCGCGAAAGTCAATGTGACCGAGAATTTGAGTAAGATTTTCCCGTCTGCCAGTAGAAAAGTTGTCGACTCCGCGGACCTGTTCGCCGCGCCGCAAGAGTTCTCGTGCCAGAGACGATCCAATAAAGCCGCCAATCCCCGTGATCAGGTAGAGCCCCATAGCGTTTCATCATAACGAATTCATATGAATATTGAGTGGCGCGGCCGAGACGAACGTTCAACGACTATCGAGTGATGGCCGTGAATGTAACCCGGGGTCACTGAAGTCGAGAATGAAACTGGGATCGGAAATCTACATTTATGTGCTCTGGCTCTTGCGCAGAATGCGAAGAAATTCTTCCCGAGTCAGGAGTTGACGGCCTTCGAAAAAATTTGTCATTGCCTGAATCGCGGCTCTCGCGTTGGTGATGGGAGGCATGGCCTCCATCGGCAAAACGCTTGCGTTCTGGGCGGGTGTTCCCGGTCCGACAATCACCGAAGGCCGCGACAGAGATCGCAACAGCTCGCGCAGTCGCGTGCGATTTTCTCCTGACATTTCGTGGAAGAAAACCCCCATGCCAAGGCCCGGATAGGCAACGCGCACCTCCCCGTTCGTTTCAACCCGGAAGTTGTTTATCTCGATGGTGAGCGCGAGTGAGGCTCCAAGCCGATAGGTGGAGGTTGCCTCCACGTAGCAGCCATGCATGCTGATATCCGTGAATGTGGCCCAGGTTGCCACGCCGCTGGAAATTTCGCGCAGGTGCGCGCTGCCCTGGCACCGGTAGCGTGGGCTTCTGCGCTTCTCCGCCTCGGGTCGGATCTCCGCGGGGTGCGCGGGATCGGGTGCTCGTGCGGCCGCTGCAGCCGTGGGAGAGGCCGACTGCTTTAGGGCAGACAGGTATGAGGCGCCGCTGCTGGTCTCATCCGGCATGCAGTAGATTCGATTGCCCTTCCAATCTTTTTTCTTAGGTTTGCTGGGCCTTGGTTCTCTCGTTACGCCGTGCGTGTTTAGTTTACGGATCTTCGGGCAGGAAGATTTGGAAGAAGCCGATATCGGAGGCGACGAAAGGCTTGGGCGTTGTTCCGTAGGCGGAAGAGTTCAAGGTTGGGACGGAACCGCAGAAAAATTTGTCGCGGTCTCGCGAATTCTATTCCACACCTGGTCGCGGCCGGCGCCGGTCTTGGCCGAGAAAGGAATGACTGGTGCGGAGGGATATGCTTCTGTCAGGCCTTTCAGCGCATTCTGCAATTGATTATTCGAAAGCCGGTCGCTCTTGGTGGCGATCAGCAGAAAGTCGCGGCCTGACGAATTAAGAAAATCTAAGAGCTGGCGATCACTGTCTTGCGGAGGGACATTGACATCGACCAGCGCCATGCACAAAGCCAGCGTGGGGCGTTCGTTGAGATAAGGCTCGATAAACTTGGGCCACTCCTGTGAAATCTCGCGAGAAAGTTTGGCGTATCCGTAGCCAGGCAAGTCGGCGAAAATCACCTCCGGTCGCGGCCTGCCCGGCCAGCGCACTTCGAAGAAATTTATGCTGCGGGTGCGTCCGGGCGTGGAACTGGTGCGGGCCAGCTTGGTTCCGACGAGGGTATTGATCACGCTGGACTTGCCGACGTTGGAGCGGCCGAGAAATGCCACCTCCGGCAGGCTGGGAGCAGGGAAGTGGTCAGCTCCGGTGGCTGAGGCCATGAATCGCGCCAGTATCCTCATGAGCTAGTGTGCTATGGGGCAGGGAGGGTTGGCAAGGGAGCGGCTTCTACTCAACTCTTGCGAAACTGCTTGCTCAGCGTAAGTGCCTGATGCTGATACGACGATCCGATATTCGTTCCATAGATTTTGTCCGGCCGGCGCAGCAAAGGCATATAGTTCAGGCGGCCGACGAGTTGCCCGTGCTCCATCAGGAACGGGACTTCGTGAGCGCGGACTTCGAGGACGGCGCGTGTGCCTTTGATGTCGTTGGAGCCGTAGCCGAAGCCGGGATCGAAGAAGCCGGCGTAGTGAATGCGGAACTCGCCATCGGACGGATCAAATGGAACCATTTCCGCGGCAAACTCCGGCGGAACGCTCACTCTTTCTCGCGACGCAAGAATATAGAAGTCGCCCGGTTCGAGAATCAGATTCTTATTCGCGTTTTGATGCCGGACCTCCCAGAATTCCTCCGTCGAATAATGATCGATCTTGTCCAATTCGATGGCTGGAGCGTAGCGCTTTGCTTTATAAGCGATAATCTCCGATGCGTCTGCGCCCTCGAGATTGATGGTAATTCTCAGCCCACGCTCGACCTGCGCTTTGCCAGGACTATCTTCATCCATGTAAACAAGCGGTTCTTCCCGATCCAATCCTCTGATCGTATTGTCACTCGAGCGAGGATTGCCTTGCACAAAACGCAACTGGCTGAGGCGCATTCCCGCGCGCAGGGCGACGGTAAACGTGCGCGAAACAACCTCGGCGTAAAGTTTGCCTTTGTAGCCCGGCGGCACGCGGTCGAACTCGGTGCCGTAGTCGGTAATAAGGCGCGTGAAAATGTCTAGGCGTCCGGTGGTGCTTTTAGGATTTGCTTTGCCGGAAATATTTTCGGGCAGGTTCAACTCTTCGAGCAGGGGAATGATGTAGACGCAATCCTTTTCGAAAACGGGCGCGCCGGTCAGATCGACGCGCGTCATGCGCAGTTCTTTGATCTTGGCTTCGACTGTACTATTCGGTCCCGGCAGAAAACTGGCGCGCACGCGATGCGCCATGTCGCCGAGACGCAAGTCGAGACTCGCTGGTTGGATATTGTCGGGATTTATTGCGGGCCGGGCGCTTATGTTTCCACGCGCGATGAGGTTGCTGATTTCCTGCGAAGGGAGGATTCCCGTAGTGCGGACCTGAGCGCTTTCAGTGGGCTGCTCCGGAGCGTTCTCGAAGGTGATCTGGCTTTGGTTGGATGTGGACATCGTTGGAGTGTCCTATTGTAACGCTTTGGGGGAAAATGGGACGGTAGTTTTGGTCGAGTTTTCGAGGGTGGAAACCCCCTAATGGGTCTCTCGTTACGTCAGGGTGAAAGGGCTCCTTCGACTGCGTCGCCGTGCGCTATCGCGCACGGCAACCCGCTCAGGATGACAACTGTATAACTCGCGCATGTACAGGTTAAAAGTCTACTGATGCGCCGCCGGACTATCTCCCGTGCTGGACGTCAGAGGTGCGATCGGTTGTGCAGTCTCTTCCTCGTGGAGGGCGGGTAGAGGGGATTCCAGCGCAATCTGCAGCACCTGGTCCATGGTATCGACGAAGTGGAGCTTCATGGCGTTCCGAAGATTCTCAGGCACTTCTGCCAGGTCTTTTTCGTTGTCCTTGGGCAGGATGATCTCGAACAGTCCCGCGCGATGGGCGGCCAGCAGCTTTTCTTTGAGACCGCCGATCGGCAGCACCTTGCCGCGCAGCGTGATTTCGCCGGTCATGGCAATGTCGCGGCGAACCGGAATCTTGCTGAGCGCGCTCGATATCGCGGTCGCAATGGTAATGCCGGCGGAAGGACCATCTTTTGGAATGGCGCCCTCGGGCACGTGGACGTGCAAATCGAGAGTGCGATAGAAATCACGAGTCAGACCGAGACGGTGGGCGCGGGAGCGAACATAGGACAACGCAGCCTGCGCCGATTCCTGCATTACGTCGCCGAGCTTGCCGGTGAGCGTAAGCTTGCCCTTGCCATCGACTACGGTAGCTTCCGTGCTGAGGATCGAGCCGCCAACTTCGGTCCAAGCGAGGCCTGTGACTAATCCCACTTCGCTCTTTTCATGAGCGAGCGTGTCGCGGAACTTGATGACGCCGAGGAAGTCTGTGACATTTTCGCCGGTGACGGTGACGAAATAGTTTTCGCCCTCTTTGACGACCTTCCGCGCGACCTTGCGGCAGACGTTGCCGATTTCGCGTTCGAGATTGCGCACTCCAGCTTCGCGGGTATAGGCGCGGATCAGCGTGGTGATGGCATCATCGGCGAACTTGACGTTCTTTTCCGAGAGGCCCGCCTGCAGCATCTGCTTCTTGACCAAGAATTGCTTCGCGATTTCCAGCTTTTCCTGCTCGGTGTAACCGTGCAACCGCAACACTTCCATGCGATCCTGCAGGGCAGGAGGGATGGTGTGCATCACGTTGGCTGTGGCTACGAAGAAGACTTGCGAGAGGTCGTATTCGACGTCGAGGTAATGATCGACGAACATGAAATTCTGCTCGGGATCGAGCACTTCGAGCAGGGCGGCCGATGGGTCGCCACGGAAGTCCATGGACATCTTGTCGACTTCGTCGAGCATGAAGACCGGGTTCTTGGTGCCGGCCTTCTTCATCATCTGAATGATCTGGCCGGGCAACGCGCCGATGTAGGTGCGGCGGTGGCCGCGGATTTCAGCTTCGTCACGCACCCCGCCGAGCGACATGCGGACGAACTTACGGCCGGTCGCTTTGGCGATGGACATACCCAGCGACGTTTTGCCGACGCCCGGAGGGCCGACGAAACAGAGAATCGATCCCTTGGGATTCTTCACCAACTGCCGCACCGCAAGAAATTCAAGGATGCGCTCTTTGATTTTTTCGAGGCCGTAATGATCCTCGTTGAGAACCTTTTCGGCACGCGCGATGTTGCGGATTTCCTTCGAGCGCTTTTTCCACGGCACAGCCAGCAGCCAGTCGAGGTAGTTGCGGGAAACCGTGGATTCGGCCGACATAGGTGGCATGGCTTCGAGTTTCTTTAACTCCTGCAGCGCCTTGTCTTTAACTTCCTTGGGCATGCCGGCGGATTCGACCTTCTTCTTCAGTTCGTCGAACTCGCTTTTTTCGCCGCGGCCCAGTTCTTTTTGAATGGCCTTGATCTTTTCGTTGAGGTAGTATTCTTTCTGCGCCTTCTCCATCTGCCGCTTTACACGGGATTGGATGGTGCGGTCGACGTTGAGTTTTTCGATCTCGACGTCGAGCACGTCGGCGATGCGGTTCAGACGCTCCGAGGGGTCGAAGATTTCCAGCAGTTCCTGCTTTTCTTCAATCGAAAGCTGCAGGTTGGCGGCGATGATATCAGTGAGCTTGGCTGGGTCTTCCATGCGCACGGCCGAGATCATGGTCTCGTAGTTCAGGGCCTGGCACAGCTTTACATACTGTTCGAACAGCGTGGTCACGCGTTGCATGCCCGCTTCGATCTGGGCATTCATCTCCGTGGGGTAGCGGGCTACCCGCACCGAAGCCTGCATAAAGCCATCCGCGTCGGTGGCCTGAAGAAGACGTCCGCGCTCGATGCCTTCAACTAGAACTTTAATATTTCCATCAGGCAGTTTGAGGCTTTGCACGATGTTAACAATCGTCCCTACCTGATAGATTTCATTGGACTTGGGCTCGTCGATGGAGGCGTCGTGCTGGGTCGCCAGGAAGATTTTCTTGTCCGCGGCCAGCGCCTCTTCAAGGGCGCGCACGCTGGACTCGCGGCCCACCACAAACGGCGTCATCATATAGGGAAAGATGACCACGTCCCGGATGGGCATCATGGGCAACTTTCTGGTCTCGAATTTTTCTTTGGATGTGGTCACTCAATCTCCCTGGGTAATTGCTGAATGACGTGCGCCCGCTTCCCGCGCCCTAACCCACAGTAAACAGTTTACTCCCTTTTCCGTGCTTGCTACCCGGCCTTTTCCATCATGGCCAGGCTGGCATTGCGTTTCTCCACCATTTCCCGCGTAACTTCGAACTCTTTCAGTTTCTTCTGGCTTGGCAGGTGGAACATCAGGTCAAGCATCAGCTCTTCGAGAATCATGCGCAAGCCGCGCGCACCGACTTTGCGAGCCATGGCTTGCCGGGCAATGGCTCGAAGGGCATCATCACTGAACTTCAGCCGTACATTCTCGAACTCGAACAGACGCTGGTATTGCTTGATAATAGCGTTCTTGGGACGAGTAAGGATTTCAATGAGGGCAAACTCATCGAGGTCTTCCAACATTCCGACCACCGGCAGACGCCCGACAAACTCAGGAATCAGACCAAACTTGATCAAATCCTCGGGCTGGATTTCGCTGAGCAATTCATAATTGCGCTTGCGAGACACAGCCGCGTCTTCCTTGTCCGCTTCTTCGCCGCCGCGGAAGCCGAGCGACTTCTTCCCGACGCGCCGGCCAATAATCTTTTCCAGGCCAACGAATGCTCCTCCGCAGATGAAAAGGATATTGGTGGTATCCACAGGGGTGAATTCCTGGTGAGGATGCTTGCGTCCGCCTTGTGGCGGGACGTTAGCCACCGTGCCTTCCAGAATCTTCAGCAGAGCCTGCTGCACACCTTCGCCGGAAACGTCGCGGGTAATCGACGGATTCTCGTCCTTGCGCCCGATCTTGTCGATTTCGTCGATATAAATGATGCCGGTCTGGGCACGGCTCACGTCGCCTTCGGCGGCTTGCAGCAATTTGAGGATGATGTTCTCCACATCCTCGCCCACGTAGCCGGCCTCGGTAAGCGTGGTGGCGTCTACGATGGCAAAGGGTACGTCAAGCATACGAGCCAGGGTTTGGGCAAGCAGCGTCTTGCCTGTCCCCGTGGGACCGATGAGCATGATGTTCGACTTGCTCAGCTCAACGCCATCGCCGGCGGTCTTCTGTCGGTTCATGAAGATGCGCTTATAGTGGTTGTAAACCGCGACCGCGAGCTTTTTCTTGGTGTGCTCCTGCCCGATCACGTATTCATCCAGAAAGGTTTTGACTTCCTGGGGCTTGGGCAGTTGGTTGGGAGCGGCGGCTGCCGGTGCGGCAGTACGATCGTCTTCCAGAATCGAGTTGCAGACGGCCACGCACTCATCGCAAATGTAAGCGCGGGGATAGTCACTGGGCGACGAGATCAGCTTGGCCACAGCATCCTGCGATTTGTGGCAGAACGAACAACGCAAAACCTCGTCGGTGCCCGACTTGTTTTTCACTCGGCTCTACTCCTCAAAACTCTTTCGCGGCGAGAGCGGGATTGTGTGCAAACATCTCCCCGCATGCCGCCCTCGCGCTGCTTACCCTAAAACCGATACACGCTATTCTCCAGTTGCATCGACTTCAGTTTCAAGCGCGAAGGCAGATCATACCGCTTTTCCGGTCTTATAGATGATATCGTCTATGATTCCGTATTCCTTAGCCTGCTGGGCATTCATAATGAAATCGCGCTCGACGTCTTTCTCCACTTTGTCGAGCTTTTGCCCGGTGTGTTTGGCTAGTAACTGGTTTGTAATCTCGCGCATGCGAAGGATTTCGCGCGCGTGGATATCGATATCTGTTGCCTGACCTGATAACCCTCCCATGGAAGGTTGATGGATCAGGATTCTCGAATTGGGCAAAGCCAGCCGTTTTTTCGGCTCTCCGGCCGCAAGCAGCAAAGCCGCCATCGAGGCTGCCTGGCCGACGCACAGCGTCATGACGTCATTCTTCACGTATTGCATGGTGTCGTAAATCGCCATGCCGGCCGTGATGGAGCCGCCGGGCGAGTTGACGTAAAGCTGGATATCTTTCTCGGGATCTTCCTGAGCTAAGAACAGCATTTGCGCGATCACCAGGTTGGCGATGTTGTCGTCAATTGGCGTGCCTATGAAAATGATGTTATCGCGAAGCAGCCGGGAATAAATATCGTAGGCGCGTTCACCCCGCCCGGTTTGCTCGATGACCATTGGTACCAGCATCATTTGCGGATCGTTTGATTTCATGATTTGCCTGACCTATCTAGCTATGTCTGTCGCCGGACCTGCCACACTCCACCCCGGAGTCACGCGTTTGCTGCGCTGCTCGGGGAGGGTTCGAAAGTGGTCCGCGTCTTAGTTAAGTAACTACGCGAACTGGTGATACAAAAAGTCGAGGGTCTTTTCGCTGCGGATTCTCATCCGGATTCTATCGAGGCCCCCATCCTGTGTCAAACGAGCGTGCACCGCTTCGGATGTCTGTTTCGATTGTTTCGCGAGAGCCTCCACCTCCCGGTTTACTTCCTCGTCGCTGACCTGAATTTTCTCCAGGTCGGCAATGCGTTCCAGCAGCAGCGAGGACTTCACATCGTTCACCGCCTGCTCGCGCTGACCGGCGCGAAGGCGGGGCAGATCCATTTTCTTGAGGTCTTCCATCTTCATGCCCTGCGCGGCGAGAGCGCGCAAGCCGCGCTCCAGGCGTAAGTCGATCTGGCGGTCGATTAAAGACTCCGGCACTTCGAAATCGTTGCGCTTGACGAGTTCGACAACTAGCTTGTCTTTCGCGGCATGCTCGGTATTGTGTTTCTTTTCCGCTTCCATGTTTTCACGAATCTGCTTGCGAACCTGGTCGAGGCTGGTGAACTCACCGAGTTCCTTGGCGAAATCATCGTTCAACTCAGGCAGACTCTTTTGCTTGATGCTGTTGACTTTCACCGTGTAAACAAAAGTCTTGCCTGCCAAGCGTTTGTCGGAGACGTCTTCGGGGTAACTTACATCGAAGGTGCGCTCTTCGCCGGCAGAAGCGCCGGTAAGGTGCTGGGTAAACTCCGGCACCGTATTCTTGCCGCCGATCTCGATCAACACGTCATCCATGTGCACGGGATTGGCGCTGGCCTCTGCGACATCCTTGCCATCTTTCGGCTTGCCATCCATCGAGGCCTGGGCGAAATCGCCTTCGGCAAGGGTGCGGTCTTCGACGGTTGTGTAGGTGGCACGTTGCTCGCGCACATTGTTGAGCGCGTCTTCGACTTCCTGATCGGTGACGGTAATCTCCGGCTTGTCGGCGCGCAGGTCTTTGTAACCCTCGACCTGAATCTCGGGGAGAACTTCGAAGGTTGCTTTGAAGCGGAGAGGCTCGCCATCGTGCATGTGAAGATCGGTAATCCGCGGCTGCGAAACCGGAATCAGACCTTGCTTCTCCGCTTCCTTGCGGAAATGTTTGGGCGCGAGAGCCTCGATCACGTCGTTCTTGAGGCCGTCGCCAAAACGCTGCTTGATGATGGAAGCCGGGACGTGCCCGGCGCGAAAGCCCGGCAGCCGCGCACTCTTCTGATAGCGCTGGATCTGCAACTCGGTTTCGCGGGTCACTTCGGCGGCTGGAATCTCGACGGAAATCTCGCGCTTGACACTATCTTTATCTTTGCTGGAAATTTCGTTCTTAGCGTCGTTCTTAACTTCGGTAGTTTCTGTGGGGCTCACGATTCGCCTTTCACTGCGCGCCGGAATTCTGAGGGTCCGTCGAGCAAACGGAACCGGACCGAATTCATACGGCGTTAACTTGAGTGTAAAGACGGGAGGGGAGCAAGGTCAAACGGCGGGAAGGAGTGGGCGCGCTCTAAGGGGCATCAAGAGTCGAATTAGTAGACAACGTCTATTTTATTTCCAGCAAAGTCCGAGACATAAAGTCTTCCGCGGGAATCCAACGCGAGGCCGCCGCACGTTCCGAACTCATGTCTGAGGATTTCCGCATGCCAAAGCGGCGAACGGTACCCGATCCTAAGAATGCGCCCCGAGTGAAACAGGGCTAGGTATATGTCGCCGTCTCGGCTCACCATAAAGTCCCCAATACCGGCATCTTTTGCCTGATAGGGTACTTCGTCGACGATTTTCCCGTCCCGCTGGTAGACCACAATCGACGAACTAGCGACGATCGGTACGTAGATGTTGTTATCGGGGCCGATCGACAGCCAAATGGGCATACCCTTGACTGCAAATGACTCTTCCTTGCCGGCAGGCTCCCTGCGCACAATCCATCCTTGCCCCGGTGATCCCATAACAGCGATGAAAGCTTCTCCCGAATCCGAAATTGCGATACTTTTCTTGGCCCCAGTTGCGGTCGTCGCAATCTCCACGGGGTTTTCAAAGACTTTTCCATTCCATTCGAATTTGTAGGCGGCACGTTTGCTAATGTCGTTCACATAGAGATTGCTGTTGTTGTCTATCCCTATGCAGTCGATCCCGGCGGCGGCCCTCGGGTTAGTTGACAATCTGACCACCTCAGAGAATCCTCCACTTCTATCGAGCCGAAATACGGATGGTCCTTGATTGCAAATATAGAGGTTGTCGTCACGGTCGAATCGAATTTGCTGCAGCCTCCTCAGCCCCTGAAAATAAGTCGTCCGTTGTCCCTTGACAAGATGCTCAACGGTGAGCTCAATTGAGTCGACGAAGCCTTCCAACCTACATTCGATCCGTGCTTTTCCGAGCCTCTTTGGTATGGCGATGGCTTTGTTTACGTATGCAATGGCGGGATCCAAGCTTTCCCAAGCCACCTGTTCTGTGACGTCCAGTTCTTTCTGAACTCTACCGTCCCTCCCCCAACCAGACACTCTTAGGCATCGATTTTCGCCAATTTGTGTCTGTACGGATTTGGGAAGGATCGAAATCCCTCCAAGGCTCAGCTCACCTACTGGGCCAAGAGGTTCAGGCAACTCGATCATCGATCCGGTCCACGCGTACTCAACTGCCCTTGTGGCGGGATCTACATACCAGCTTTCCCCGATGCTGGTGCCGTGCTCGAACGGCCCACGCGAGACGTAGCTGCCGCTCTTGTAGCGCCCAGGGTAGGTGGGGGTTATGGCGAGAAGCTCCCGCGACGGCTCGACTGCTTTCAATAGAAGGCCGACGACACCCGATCTTCTGATTGTTGCTTTTGGATCCGAGTATAAAGGGAGTTCGGCCGCAACCACCTCTGAGTGAGGCGTCGGCTGCCCGCCTAGCGAACTAGCATCGCAGAATGCTTCCTCGCTCCTTCTCCCGTCGGAGACGACCGACAACTTACCAAAGAAACGCTCGGGCAATAGCACCTCAACGACGCTAGGGGCTTTGCGAACCACGGTAGCCTCTGCGCCTCCGGCTATTACCGATACAATTGATCCGGCAAAGTTCACGCCTCGGAGTTCCGCCCGCGGTTCCTGGGACGTACCTAGAACGCGAATGTTGTCGATTCGCGGGAAGATGTTCCTGTCCTTTGTTAATAAGTGCATTAGCAAGCTAGCGAATGCCAGGTACAAGAGGCAATCGTCCATTGATTCGCATGGCGTGGCGGGCGCTTTCTTGTGTCCGCGGTCGTTTCGGATATTTGTCAGAGCGCCCGAAAACATGTCCCGAACACCCTTTCTATCCCGAGGGTCATTCGACACATTTATCTTTGGGAGGTCGTTGTCAAATGCCTCGGCGACGAGCGATTCGCCTATGCTCCGGCTTGCGATGCGCTGCTGGATTGCAGCCTCGACGATACGGAACGCGGCAAAGATGGCGTCGTCGTACTTGCCTGCTTCTGCTATTTCCATAGAGGCGTGCGCGATGTCCGCGTGGAGATGCTGCCGCATCTTATCCTCCTCGAAAAAGTATCGCGCCTGCCATGATAGCGCCAAGGAGGAGTGGATTCAGGTTGAAGTGCGTTTAAGGTGCTGTCGGCCGCGATAACTCAAGATTTATACTGGGTAATTCTCCGAGGCGCTAGAATTAGAGTCGGGTTCTAATGTCATCCGCCACTAAGAAATTCACACCCGAAATCGACGCTAAGCTCTACAAAGAATTCGTCGCGGTCGCCAAGCGCAATGGGCAATCGCAGCGGCACGTTCTCGAAGAAGCGCTGAAGTTTTACCTGCGCAACGTGGCTCCGGCGCACGACCTAGCCCGCACAGAGGTGATGGATGCTTTCGAGCAGTCGGTGGCAAGCAACCGCGATCTGCTTGAGCGTCTCGCCAAGTAGCTGCCCCGTGAACTACGAAAAGAGCGGACCTCAGGGGCTAAAGCCCGCATCCTTGTTGCGATTGGACGGCGTGGCTAAAGCCACGCCCTTTCAAAACATTTTCGCGGCCCGGCTGAAGCCGCGCCCCTCCCGGACTCCAGCTTCGGCGGGTCAGACTTAGGTTCCAGAGTCCTTCTTACGAGTAGCTTTAACCCCCGTCAATATTCCTAGCCCGACGAGTACAAGCGCGCCTACCACAATCCAGTGCGCCGGCATATGCATCAAGATTGCGCCGTAGACGAGCCCGGCGATCACGATGACATAACCGATCAGATAGATTCCGAATGACATTGGACTCCTTGCCCGGTAGGACCGGATTGTTGCGTCGTTGACGAACAGCCTGCCGCTCCGCAACCTTATTTCGGAGTTGCGGCGTTCGGAGTTGCGGCGGTGGAGGCTTGAACGGGTTGCTCGGAGGCCGATTTCGAGGAGGTCGTCCCCGCCGGCGTTGATTTGTTCGGCGGAATTTCGGTTCCGGTGGGATAAACGAGGATTTGCACCGTACCCCATCCTGCGCTGGCTCCCGTTTTCTTGCCCACCCCCAGAGTTTTGAGCTGACTATCGTCGAATCCGAAGTTCTCGACCAGATACTCGCGCACTACCATGGCGCGAGCTTCAGAAAGCACCTGGTTTTTCTTGCTGTCGCCTTCCATGCCAGCAGCCACCACGACAACGGCGAGCCCGAACGGATTGTTTGCGAGGAAATCGCCGCCGGCGTTCAGGGATTTCTTGTTCTTCAGCTTGGCCGAATCCTGCTTGTCAAAAAGCTGCTGCGCTGCGTAAGTAAACTCCTTGGCGGGTGTGCCTGGCGGCAGACCTTGGATCTCGTCTTTCGCCAGCTCGGCGGAATCCTCATAACCGCGGCTCTTGTAGAAACCGCGCAGGAAGAAGTTATGCTTCATAGCTTCCATGTTTTCCTGGAAGTCGGTGACGCCGGCCTGCGCCTGCACCATGGTGTCGCGCATGGCGCTCGACGTCTCTTCGAGATTGGTATAGAGCTGCTTATCGTTCACCAGGGCGCCTGCGGTGCCCTTTCCGGCATCGATCTTGGCGCTGATCGAGTTCAGGTTCGCCGTGGCTTGCGTCGCGTTCTTGATGGCTTGCTGGCTATTGTCTAGAATGCCGCTCATCTTATTGAGCATGTCCGACATTTCTAGAGGCGGCTGGCTGGCAATGGTGTCGCCATCTTTGACGCCGGCGGCTCCGGGCGATCCAATCGAAAGCGCAAGGAATTGATTGCCCAACAAGCCCTCGGTCTCGATGGAGGCTACGGAATCCTGCTTGATGATCTCGTGCGTCGACTGGCCCAGATCCATGACTACGGTGACCTTATCGCCCGGCTTGTGGGGCAACAGGATATTGCGCACGGTTCCACTGTGAACGCCGCCCACGCGCACATCGCCGCCAGCATCGAGGCCGACCACATTGTCGAACTGCGCCTTCAATTGGTATGTGGAGCTGAAAAGATATTGCTTGCCCCCGATGATAAAGATGCCGACGACCAGAATCGCCAGTGTCGCCAGAATGAAAATTCCCAACCGCGCCGCTCTCGACATAGGTCTCCTACGAATGCTTTAAAAATTCCCTGACGAATTCGTCGTTACTCTGCTGAAGTTCCTCAAAGGTGCCTTCGATCACAACATTCCCCTCGTTGAGCAGGGCCAGACGATCGGCAATCGTCCTGGCGCTATGCAGATCATGCGTCACCACGATGGATGCCACCTGACGCTCTGACTTGAGCTTGAGAACTAAGTCGTCGATTTCAGACGAGCCGATGGGGTCGAGACCGGCGGTGGGTTCGTCGAGGAGCAGAATTTCCGGCTCCAAAGCCAGCGCGCGGGCCAACCCGATTCGCTTCTGCATGCCGCCCGAGATATCCGAAGGCATTTTCTGCGCGGCACTCTCCATATCAACTTCTGCCAGCAAAGCCGCGACCCGTTCCGCGCGCTCGGACTTCGACATCTCCTTCTTGTGGTGCTGCAGTGGAAAACCCACGTTCTGCTCAACGGTCAGCGAGTCGTAGAGGGCGGCGTGCTGAAACAGAAAGCCCATCTTCTTTCTGATTTCGCCCATCTGGTCGAGAGCCAGGCCGGCGATATCCTGACTGTGAATGCGAACCGATCCCGAGTCTGGCTGTTGCAGGCCGATGATGATACGAAGAAGTACGCTCTTGCCGGTGCCGCTGCGTCCCAGTACAGCCAAGGTCTCGCCGCGCTTCACGCTCAGGCTGATTCCGTTTAAAACTTTTTGACTTCCGAAGCTCTTATGCAAGTTCTCGACGGCGAGGACTGGCGCACTGCCGTCTTCTCCGGCTTTTCCTGGCCTCTTCGCGATCTGATCGATGGTTTCCATACTTGTTTGTGCGATCTGTTATCAAGTCTTCAGGGAAAAAATATGATGATCAGCTTCACTAGAACCACATCGGCCAAAATCACAAACAACGAAGACAGGACGACTGAGCTGGTGGCCGCACGGCCTACACCCGCTGCGCCTCCTTCGGTGCGCATTCCTTGAAAACACGCGATCAGGCCGATGATCAGCCCGAATGCCATGGTCTTAAACGTAGGCGGAAGAAAGTCGTTGAAGGTCGCGCCGTTAAAACCGTTGTTGACGAACTGATGCAACGAGAGTGGTTCCGCCAGTGCCTGTGTAACCCAGCCCATGATTACCCCGCAGCAGTCGGCGGCGAGCGTGAGCAACGGCAGCATCAGGGTGCAAGCCAGGATGCGGGTCGCGGCGAGCAAGCGATACGGGTTCACCGCAGACGCTTCGATAGCGTCGATCTGTTCCGTGACTTTCATCGACGCGAGTTCCGCGCCAATGCCCGCGCCCACCCGGCCACTGACCACCAGCCCGGTGATAATCGGACCAGTCTCGTGGATTACGGAGAACACAATCGCGGCAGGAAGCAGAGACTTGGCCCCAAATCGCGTGAGGCTGAAACGAGCCTCCATGGAGAGGACAACGCCGGTGGCGGCGCCAGCAAGGGCTACCAGAGGAAGAGATTTCGACCCGATCTCGTCGAGTTGCCGGAATAATTCGCGGAATTCAAACGGCGGTGTCACCGCAGCCCGCAAGACTCGCCAGAAGAAGATGCCTAAGTCTCCGAACCACTCCAGAAACTGGATGATTACGCCTTTCGAGGAGTTCTCGGCGGAAGACGGCAATGCGATCTGCAGCCTCGGAAGCTCGGGGTACAAGGTTGCGGCGGCGTTTGACTTCGAGTCGATCACGGGTTCGAACCCGGATTTGGCGCTCCGCGAGTGTTATTGAGGTGCATGCGGGAGCGCAAGGAGTGAGGTCCACTATAAAAAAACTCAAGAGCAACGTTGGCGCCTACATAGCCCAGCAGGGTGTAATTGCCCATGCGGAACGCGTCCTTAGCGTTGTAGCGGTCGGGATACCAGGCATAGACGGCAGTCATGGCACCCGCGTAAGGCGCGATTAGAGCCGGGAAGGAGAAGACGCGATGGCCATCTGCGCCGCGGCGCGCTGTAAGGGCAGAAATGAAGGCGTGGCCCAGCCGCGGAAACACGCCTTTGCACGCGCAGCGGTAATACAGGGTATCTTCCTTAAAGGCTTCTGCCAGGGCATAACGCGTCGTGGTGCTGATGCCTGCGATAGCAAAGTCCGACCCAAAGCGCTTGCCATATCCTTCTGCGCCTTGCTTCCATTCCGGAGGGGTGTTGTCCGCTTGATTAATACCTGCTGCAGACCCCGCACCAACGATGGGATAAGGTCCGAACGCGTCAAAAAGATAATTGTGCAGCTTTATTTTCTGTGTCGGGCGCGTGTAAATGAGATCGGTTTGCGCTGCAGGTGTGCTCACAACCGAACTGGAGGAGTTTGCCGAATCGGCCAGGGATCGCCCCTGCAGCTGCGGTGTGGTTGCGACGCCGGCGAAAGCCGCCACGACGAGCAGTACTAGGCACATCTTCATAATTAAGAGTTCTCCGGTTGAACCCGCCGTCGCAAGGCTGTGGCTGACAGGAACCGCGCGGTTCCTGTCAGCCTGAGATCGTTTTGCTGACGGCTTGGTAATCGAAGCTACTTGTTGTCTTCTCGGGCTTCTGCGATGTGGGACTGGTGTCCTGCTTCGGACACAGCATGCACAAATGCCCGTCCGCTCGCGGGAGTCGATGCCTTGCCCGAAAGAATGTTGCGGAACATCATGTGGTGGCCGTAGATGGCGCGAGTCGAGTCGTTGTCCTGCTCGATTACCGCACCTTCCAACGTGAGGCCAGCAAACGCGCCTTTCGAGCGCGAGTAGGTCAACACTTCGGTGTTCAGCAGAATGTCAGTTCCGGCAGAAGTGTGACGGCCGACTGGTCCCGCTGCTACCGATCCTTCGCCGGTGAGTTCGAACTTGGTGGAAAGCAGATGCTGCAGGCCGCGATCGTTCATGACCAGCATGACCAGGTCCACGCCTTCAACGCCGATCTGCAAGCCCCAGCTTCCGCCGCCAACCGAGACAAATGCGGGAGCGCTCCAGCCTTCTGCGGTGCGGCAAGTGGCCACGCCACGTCCATGCTTGCCACCGAAGATGAAGCCACCTTTGAGAAGGTTCGGCACTACGACGATACATTTTGCGCCGTTCAATACTTCTTCAGGAATGCCTTTGTCTGGGGTTGACATGATGGACTGAAGAACTTCGACGGATTTCTGCATGCGGTCGACGGTTTCTTCCCGGTCCGAGCCGGCAAATGCGTAAGTTCCGACCGTGCCAATCAAGCCCATCAACAACAGTGAGATTGTTTTTTTCATGAATGATTCCTTTCGGAGCTGTGGAGCTAAGGAGAGAAAACTTCAGATGGGCTGACTTAGTTCAGAGGACCTGAAAGAGAGAGAAGATGTGCTCGTCTCTACCAGCATGATCGCTCAACCTCAAGTCGATAGCTGATCTAAATTGCTCACTTCTATGGGCTTTAACAGCGGGGGGCTCTCCGAGTTTCACGGTACCCGCGAAGTTTCCGGTGATTGTGAGCAATCCTGTACAGCATCTCACCCTTTGGCCTGTCATGTTAGACAGGCAGAAAGGGTGTCGGTGAATCGATGGCGATGGGTCGGCTCCGCGATCGTTTTCGCAGAAGGCTGGGGATCATCGCCGATTCCTTCTTGAGGGCAAACGCGTCCGGGAGGCCAACCACTCAAAAGGTCGTAGCGCAACGGATGTGTCCGTTCTGCAATCTGATTACACCGCGTTCGGGACGATGTTGTTTGGAGTGTGGAAAGACGTTCGGAAGCGCTTAGTGAACGAAAAGGCAAGACTTCAATACCTGGAAACTGGCACAAGGGAGAACAAATATGCTTTGGACAATTTTCGTAGTGCTTCTGATTCTTTGGCTGCTCGGGTTCAGCCTTCATGTGGCGGGTGGCCTGATCCACTTGTTGTTGGTAGTGGCCCTAGTAGTTCTCGTCATTAACTTGCTAAGCGGGCGACGCGCAGTGTAGCGGCATTGTTTTGGAGACAGCGCGCAGGCAGGATTTCAGCAGTCGATTTTACGAGCGCGGGAAAAGCACGCGAAGACCGCGGAGGGCACCGGTTGCTAGGGATCGCAGAGTGGCCCGGCCAAAGTTGTCCGGGCAGGGAACTTTAGCGGCGGCCAGTGTTCTGGCGAGATGCGTTTTGACGCACGGATGGCCCGTGGTAAGCGTGCACGGTTCCTTCGGCTTAGCCCGGCACATGGGGCAGCGGACCGATAGGATATGTCGCAGTGTGAGTTCTTCAGTTTTCACAACTACCATTATTCGACAGGACGCGTTTGATAGATGGTCAATTGTGCTCGCTTGGTGGTTTTCCGCGTCAAAAAAGGGACTGAATCGGGAAGCGATCACGCTGCGATCTCAGGGTGATCGAGTATCGAGGTTAGTTACACCATCCATGCCGCTGTTCGTGAGGTCGTCTTCAGAACCGGATTGTTCCCGCCCGAATAGCGCTCCACTCTCTTGCGGAAAACGGTGCGTCCCTGCGATCAGGGGAAGGGTTGGTCTGCGATTGGCTCTTTCCTTCGCGACTCTGGGCCCGCTTCACGTTCAATACAAAGTGAACAGTTGCCCACAGGAAGTGAGCGCCAGCCGACTTGGTTACTAGCGCATCGACGGAGTTTAGATCGCCGTCAGGCAACTCCAGATCGTCAGCCAGCATGACGATGGGAATCGTCGGCCGGACTTGCTTGATCTCATTCGCGACGCACGGACCGTCCAACAGTCCCAGGTAGTAGTCCAGCACAACCGCATCGACCGGCTGAGAGGCAAATAGGCGGAGACCATCGCGACCATTCGTTGCAGTCAGCAGTTTATATCCATTCTCCTGCAATGAACGCAATTGCGTCGGATCGCGGTGTATGCACAGGAGAGTTGGATGGGTCGCCATGCTTGTCAGTTATAAGGGATGGATTTCCACGAGTCTGCTCAAAATTGCTCACGCAGGCGCCAGGGTGGGCACAGCATTGATTGTGTTTTCGTGGCCGGCAAAAGCGAGCGATATTGACCAGAACCCACATCCTGAAAAGCTTACGCTGTGACAGATGTTTTACAGTGCAGGGAACTCATGAGAAAACAATATCTTCACTTGTGCGCGTACGCTTGTGACCTGTGTGCCGGTCCGGTCATCGCGGGAGCTGTTGCAGTCCGCGAGAATGAAATATCGAAAGAGACCGGCCTCCGGCAGGTGGGAGCAATATGCCTGTCGTGCGGTCATCGGCAAATCGGGCCAACTGAACCCGAATGTGTCCGTCATTTGTTGCCGATTGAATGGGATCCGGTCAGCGCCCGCAGGTCAGATCATCTGACGACCCCACCTGTGGAGGCGCTCAGTCGTGCAGAACCACATTGAGCAGTGAACTATGAACCTGCAGGCCTCCGTTATAGTGAATGAAACCCAATTTCCTGAACCGGTTCATAAAAAAGCTCACTCGCGAACGAGTCGTGCCCATCATTTCGGCCAGCGTTTCCTGATCGATCTTGGGGAATACGGTTTCAGGAACGCCCTCCTTGCCGAAGTGAGCGAGTGATGTTCAATTTTGAACATCTAGACGAGTTTAGCCCCTCGTGGGTACGATTGCCCTGTCCCGAATGGCAAGTAAACGTACCCACCGTTTCAGTCCCGCAGTTTTCCGCAAGAAATTCCATGCCGGGATGACGGTTCACGACTACCAAGATAAGGAAGTCATCTTTTCGCAGGGCGATACAGCCGATGCTGTTTTCTACGTTCAGAGCGGCACCGTGAAGCTCACGGCTGTTTCCACTCGTCGCAAGAAAGCTATAATCGCCTTCCTGCAGCGAGGCAGCTTTTTTGGCGAAGGCTGCCTGGGAGGCCAACCTCTGCGGATTTGTACGGCGAGATCAATTGGGCCGTCAAATATCATTCGCCTGCGAAAGCAGAGTACGATTCGCACGCTCGGGCGTGACCCGCAGTTTGCGGCACTTTTTGTTGAATATCTGCTCTCCCGGATTATTCGAATCGAGGAGGATCTGGTAGATCAATTCTTCAATTTCAGTGAAAGGCGACTCGCGCGGGTTCTCTTGTTGTTTGCGCAAATAACCAAGGAATCAAAGCCCGAGTATCCCCTGAAAGTGAGTCAATCAACCCTGGCAGAGATGGTTGGGACTACCCGCGCAAGGATAAGCAAATTTATGAGCGGGTTCAGGAAGAAGGGCTTCGTCAGCTACAACGGTGGCCTGCAAATAAATAGCGCACTGATCATCAACTTCCTGCAGAACCGCCCCATGTCAGTAAAGGAACAAGCGTAGTCCGACCGATGGCGAATCGAGTCGGTCGATTCGCGCCGACCCCTTATTCGCGATCCTACCCGTAGGCTGCGATTTGCCCGCAATCTGCCCCCTGAAATTGAGCAATTGCATAGAGCGGAATTACGGCCCGCATGCTCGTTCCACATCCATCCGACTCTATTTCAAGCTTGCCGTTCAGCTCGTGGAGTCGCTCACGCATTCCAGCAAGACCGATTCCTGTTTCCGGACCTGCTCCACGGAGTAGGTGCAACCGTTCTGATGGTATGCCTTGCCCGAAATCTTGTACCTCCAGGATGACAGCCTCGGGTTGGTGTTGAAAACGGACGCTGGCATCCGAAGCTTTGGAGTGGCGATGTACATTGGTCAAACTCTCCTGCAGTACACGGAAGAGAGCGATCTCCATCCTCTTCGGCAGGCGTTCACGCGAGTTCGCGATGTCCGCCTTTACTTTAATTCCGCTCCGCTTGGCGAATCCGTCGATGTACCACTCCGCAGCACAGGCAAAGCCTACCTCATCCAACAATGGTGGATGCAGCAGGTATGTCGTCGTTCGAATTTCTTCGATGGCCTGATCGGCCAGCTGTTCAATGTCCGAAGCAGCCGCTAGCGCCGCCGAGTTTTGTTTGCAGCTCTCCTGGAGGTACGAAATGCTCATTTTCAGCGCAGCTAGGGTTTGGCCTGTGGTGTCGTGCAGGTCGCGCGCTATTTTCCGCCTCTCCTCATCCTGCACCTGAAGCAGCCGCTGCGATAGATTTTGCAGCTCCGCCGTGCGATGCGCGATTAATGATTCAAGTTCAGCGTGGGCCCGTGCTATTTGTCGGGCGTGCTTTGAAAGAATCCACATAGGTCCTCCTAGGAGCGGTGGGATGACACCAGTTTTTCTTAGTGTTCCCTCATAATCCCCCCTTCCCGTTCCGTTGGCTGTGCACAATTGCTCACGCGGCTGCATTCGGATGAATTCCCCAGGTGAGCACTATTGATCAGAAAAAAGCAGACCTAGACGCGCGTCCCGGCAGCTTACGCAGCTCCACGCAGAAGCGAGCTGCAACATACTAAAAGAGTTCCGCGAGCTAGAGGAGAAGGTGTAGAAGCGAGCCAGGTTCACCTGCGTTGCAGTGTGCGGAACTTAGTCGTGCAGAACTACATTGAGCAGAGAGCTGTGGACCTGCAGGGCGCCTTCGGCTCCTCCGGCATAGTCGATGAAGCCCATTTTCCGGAAGCGATTCATGAAGAAGCTGACTCGCGAGCGTGTGGTGCCAACCATCGCGGCCAGGGTCTCCTGGCTGATCTTCGGGACGACCGTCTCGGGAATCCCCTCTTTGCCGAAATGAGCCAGCAACAAGAGGATGCGGGCCAGCCGCTTCTCGCTGGAGTTGAAGAGCTGGTCGACCAAGTCCTCTTCGTAGCGGATATTGCGCGCCAGCAGATACGCCACGAACATGTCGGAAAGCGCGTGTTCGCGGTGCAAGGCGTCCATCATTGCCTTCTTGTCCACGCGGAGAAGGTCGCAATCCGTCATGGCCGCGGCTGAACCCATGCGCAGAACCTGGCCTGCGAGGGCGCCCTCGCCAAAGAAATTCCGCTCGCCCACAATGGCGATGGTCGCTTCCTTGCCCGCCTGCGACACGACGGTGAGGCGCACTTTGCCCTGCTGGATATAAAAAACGGAATCCGCGTCGTCCCCTTGCGCGAAAATCGCCTGCTTTTTGGGCACAAACAGAATCTTCCTGCCATCGCCTATCGTCGCGAGGAAGATGTCGGGGTCGAATCCGCGGTTTGCATTTACGGCCGCAGACGATTTCATAGATGGGGGAATTATAAGTCTTTGCAGGGTCTGGAAGTGAGCAATTTCGCACACTATTGCCAGATTTTCAGAAGACCTAGCGGCAAGTTTGCCTTACATCTCCAAGGCCGCCAGGCGGCGGTCGCGATGAGGAGAGGTACGAGGCTGGCCAGTATTGAGCTCGCACTTTTCGCCGACTTTAGCTCCACAGGTGGGGCAGCGAACGGCCAGGGTCGGATCTTTCGGCGCTTTCATAAACGCATGATGCATCATCGCGTACCCCCACACTGGTCAATTCTGACCAGTCCGCGAATCAATCTTGTTCAATACTGACCAGAGGCAGGTTTTGCATCGGTCGCAGCGATGGCTTGCCTCCCACCTTGAAGTGTGGTCTATCGCAATCCCTTGCTTACAAGTCAGGTACAAATGTCGCTTCCGAATACGTTGTTTCCCAAGCACACCCTGGAAGTGGTTAGCGACTATCCGAGGCTGCGGGAGGCCGTTCCTATTGTTCGCGCTCGCTCGCAACCTAAGGCGTCTCTGCCCAGCCGGATCGCGGTGATCGGCAACTATCTTCCTCGCCACTGCGGCATCGCTACGTTCACAACCGACCTGTGCGAGGCCATTGTCGCCGAGTATGGGACAGCTCGGCTGACGGCCATGCCGGTGAACGATACAAGCGAGGGCTACGACTATCCTGCGCGTGTGCGATGGGCGCTCACTCAGGACGATTTGACCTCATACCGGGCCGCGGCCGAATTTCTGAACTTCAACAACATCGACATGGTGTGCCTGCAGCATGAGTATGGAATCTTCGGAGGGCCGGCGGGAGGCCACATTCTGCATCTGTTGCGCGGGCTGAAAATGCCCTTGGTCACAACGCTGCACACGGTTCTTCGCGAACCCAATCCCGGTCAGATGGCAGTCATGCAAGAGATTGCGGAGTTGTCGGATCGCCTAATCGTGATGAGCCAGCTGTCTTCCCAGTTTCTGCAGGAAATCTTCAAGGTGCCGGGCAGCAAGATCGATATGGTTCCGCACGGCGTTCCGGATCTGCCTTTTCTCGACCCAAATTTTCACAAAGACCGATTCAGCGTGGAAGGGAAGGCGGTGCTGCTGACGTTCGGCTTGCTCTCACCGAACAAGGGAATTGAGAACGTGATCCAGGCGCTGCCGCAAATTTTGTCCAGGCATGAGAATGTGGTCTACATCGTTGCGGGTGCGACTCATCCACACATCCTTCGTCGCGAGGGGGACAAGTATCGGGCGAGCTTGGAGGCTCTAGCGAAGGAAGTGGGAGTGGAATCGCAGGTAATCTTCCACAACCGCTTCACCAGCCCTGAGGAAATGGCCGAGGTCATCGGCGCAGCCGACATCTATATCACTCCCTACCGCCACGAAGCGCAGGTCGTTTCCGGAACACTGGCGTATGCGCTGGGAGCGGGCAAGGCGATTATCTCGACTCCGTATTGGCACGCGCTGGAGTTGTTAGACGATCGCCGGGGCGCGCTGGTTCCATTCCAAAATCCCGGCGCCATCGCGCAAAAAACAATCGAACTTCTGGACACTCCCGCGATACGCCATGCCATGCGGAAACGCGCTTATTTGTTCGCGCGAGACATGGTCTGGAAGCGAGTGGCGCAGGGTTACATGGAGAGTTTTTCGCGGGCGCGCAGCGATCGCATGGTGTCTCCTCGAGTGCAGTTCTCGGCCCACGCGAGCCGGAATCTTTCGAATCAGTTGCCTGAATTAAGACTGGACCACGTCAACGCTCTGACTGACGATACCGGAATGCTGCAGCACGCCATCTTCACGATTCCCAATCGCACCGAGGGATATACCACGGACGATAACGCTCGTGCACTGATATTCACGGTGTTGCTGCAGCAACTGAAAGACAAACGACTGAGCGGCGAACCGCTGCCTGGCGAGCGAGCCGCAAATTCTGAAGCGCTGAATCCCGATTGGCCGTTCCGCTATCTGGCTTTCCTTCTGCACGCTTTCAACCCCGAGAAGAAGAGGTTCAGAAATTTCATGGGGTACGACCACCGCTGGATGGAAGAGCAGGGATCGGAAGATGCTCATGGGCGAGCCCTGTGGGCGCTGGGGACCGTCCTGGCTCGTTCCACGAGTCACGGATTGAAGGGCGCGGCCGGACGATTGTTCGAATTCTCGCTGCCCGCGGTTCTCGAATTCTACAGTCCTCGCGCTTGCGCCTATGCCTTGCTCGGAATTCAGGAGTACCTCCACTCCTATCCCGAGGATCGCGACGCCCAACACGTTCGATTCGCATTGGCCAAGAGACTGTTTGATATGTATGAGTCGATCCGGCGTTCCGACTGGAAGTGGTTTGAGAACGTGGTTGCCTACGGCAACGCCAGGCTGCCCGAAGCCTTGATCGTCGTAGGCTCGGCGTCCGGGAGCGAGGACATGGTTTCCGCTGGCTTGGAAGCGCTGGATTGGCTGATGGAAACGCAGAGTTGCGAAGCCGGGGGCCACTTTGCACCGATCGGCTCGCAGGGTTTCTATCGCCAGGATGGCGATAAGGCTCGTTTCGATCAACAGCCGGTTGAAGCCGCGGGCGCGGTTTCTGCGTGCCTGCAAGCTTACCGTGTGACCGCAGACCCCCGCTGGCGCTCGGCAGCATGGTCGGCCTTCAACTGGTTTCTCGGCGACAACGATCTGCAGATTTCACTTTACGATCCCGAAACTGGCGGCTGCCGCGACGGGCTTCATCCCGATCGCGCCAACGAAAATCAAGGTGCGGAGTCGACGCTGTCGTTCTTGATGGCGCTGCTCGAAATGCGTGCCCTGCAAGAGTCTGAGGCAAAGGAGATTTCGTCTTGACCATCCCCGTAGAAAAATCTGTGAGCATCTTGAGTACGGGCTTCGAGCCCCTTCTGGTTCGCGATCCCTCGAACCCGATCCTGACCAAGAAAGACTGGCCCTACCCGATCAACAGCGTTTTTAACGCTGGGGCGACGCTGCTGGCGGATGGCTCAACCTTGCTGCTGTGCCGCGTGGAAGACCGCCGTGGACTCTCTCATCTGTGCGTGGCGCGCTCGGTCAATGGAGTTGATGGATGGGAGATCGATCGCGAACCGACGATGATGCCCAACCCGCAAAATTTTCCTGAGGAGATCTGGGGCATCGAAGATCCGCGGATCACTTTCGTGCCCGAACTGCAGCAGTACGTAATTACTTACACATCCTATTCACGCGGCGGGCCGGGTGTATCTCTGGCTCTTACCAAAGATTTCCGAACGTTCGAGCGTTATGGCGTGATCATGCCGCCCGACGACAAAGACTCGGCGCTATTGCCGCGGCGAATCGATGGGTACTGGGCGCTGATTCATCGCCCCGCAACCAACCTCGGAGCGCACATATGGATTTCGTATTCGCCGGACTTGCGCCATTGGGGCCGACACCGGCTCATGCTGGAAGCCCGCCGCGGCGCCTGGTGGGATGCAAACAAAATCGGACTGTCGCCCCCGCCGATCGAAACCTCTCGCGGATGGCTGGTGATCTATCACGGCGTTCGGCACACGCCATCCGGCTGTTTGTATCGCTTAGGGTTGGCGCTGTTCGATCTTGGCAATCCCGCGAAGTGCCTGCTGCGCGGCGATTCGTGGATCTTTGGCCCGGAGGCGGAGTATGAAGTCCACGGCGATGTCGACGACGTCGTGTTTCCTTGTGGGTACACGATGGCTCCCGATGGCGATACGCTCAACATCTATTACGGAGCTGCGGACTGCGCCATCGCTTTGGCTCGGGCTAGCGTGCGCTCACTACTCCGCTGGCTCGATGAAAATGGAAGCAGCGAGCGCCGGCAGCGCACGCAAGACTTATAAACCAGTGCCAAGTCTTAGTTTGCTGGTGAGCATTAAGCGCAATTTAATCGGCCTCACACGTCAGGCGCGCAATCTTAATATCCGCGTGTGAGCTATCTTGCTCAGACAGGAAAGTTTGTACCTGTCACTCTTTATTCTGTTGAGTGTGTCGACGGAGCCGCGACGCTGATTCGCAGCTCTCATCCTTAAGGTCGCTCTGGGTCTCTTTCTTGCTAACCCTCGGGAGCGACCACATCCAGCTAATCGGCGTTCTTCGTCCGCGTGTACGCCGCGAACCTGCGACCCACACGATTCGACCCTGGAACATGCAATTAGGGCGACACTTCCAGGCGGATAAGAAGTGTCGACCCGCAAAACTTTGGCCCGTGAAACTCGGGCTCTGAACTTTAGATCATTTTGAAACAAGGTCGTTTAACCCTAGGTCGTGAAACAAGGAAGGTTCAAGATCATGCCTTTAATTCAACTCCTGGAAGTTCTCGTCGTGGTGGGCGTACTCCTGTGGCTGGTGAATCGCTTCATTCCCATGCAGTCGTCCATCAAAGGGATCCTCAACGGCGTCGTAGTGATCGCCGTGGTTCTGTGGCTCCTGAATGTTTTTGGATTGTTCCACTCCCTGTCCGGCATTCACGTCGGCAAAGGGTAATCAAGGATAAGAAGGGCGCCACTTCAAAACGCCCGAGACGCATTTTAGCGAGACGAAGCAACACAGCAATCAATCTGGCAAAGGAGTAATTGTGAAAACAAAACTGTTTTTAGCCGCCGTAATCGTCCTGAGTCTGCCCGCAGCAGCTCAGACCAATTCCGAAAGAACCGGTGATGCCGATCGTGTCGATCATGTCGAGCATATGGACAAGATGCCCGTGTTCCGCGTCACCGTCGTCAGCCGCAGCGTGCAGGCGGTTAACTACAAGCATCGCGCCGGAAACTCCAAGGTGGATTTCATTGGGACGGGCTTGATGCCCTCCGCCAATGGCGTGGCCCAAGTGAACAGCCACCGCGGATCGATCGTGATCGACGCGGAATTTGGCGACCTGCAGAAGCCAACGACATTCGGCAATGAGTATCTCACTTACGTTTTGTGGGCGATTTCGCCAGAGGGCCGCGCTGTAAACCTGGGCGAAGTGCTAGTCGGCGACAACCATCGCAGCAAGTTGCAGGTAAGCACCGACCTTCAGGCCTTCGCACTGATCGTCACTGCGGAACCTTATTATGCGGTTCGGCAGCCCAGCAATTCGGTGATCCTCGAGAATGTGGTGCGCGACGATACGAAGGGAACCACCGAAGCGGTGAATGCCAAGTACGAACTGATGGAGCGCGGCGGCTACATTCCGACCGGTTACAAATTCGATCCGGTGGTAATGAACGCCAAGTTGCCGTTGGAGTTCTTCGAGGCGAGGAATGCGCTGCGCATCGCTCAATCCGAAGGAGCCGAACAGTACGCCAGGGCCAGCTACAAGCATGCCGTGCAGTTGATGGATCAGGCGGATGAATATGCCATACGAAAGCACGTCGACAAAAAACCACTGATCGCGATCGCCCGCGAGGCCGTGCAAACGGCGGAAGATGCGCGCGAGATCGCAGTCAAGAAGATGGACGACGTGCGTCTGGCGATGGAACGCCAGGATGCAGCCGACGCGCAGGCCAAATCGCAGGATCAGGCGGATGACGCGATGCGGCAGAAACGGCAAGCGGAGTCCGACACGGCCTCAGCCCAGGCCGCAACCGCTCAGGCGGAATCTGACACGATGCGCGCACGAGAGGCAAAGCGCCAGGCTGAATCGGATGCGGCAAATGCACAGGACGCCAGGGCTCAGGCAGAGTCCGACGCAGCCCGGGCACGCAACGATGCTACCGACGCGCAGGCTGCGAGTGCGCAATCCAGAGCTGACATGGCGAACAACCAGGCTTTATCCGCCAGCGCCCTTTCGGCGGCTCAGGCCGATGCGGACCGATCTCGCGCCGCCGCACAGCAGGCTCAGTTGAACGCGCAGCAAGCGGATACCGACAAGGCCGCCATGCGCGCGAAATTGTCCGAGCAGCTGAATTCCATTCTTCGGACCCGCGAAAGTGCGCGCGGTCTGATCGTCAGCATGTCCGACGTGTTGTTTGACACGGGGAAATTTTCCTTAAAGCCGGGAGCACGGGAGAAGCTGGCGAAAGTCGCGGGCATTCTGCTCGCCTATCCGGGACTCAACATCGAAGTCGGCGGCTATACGGATAACGTCGGCGGCGATGTCATGAATCAGACTCTGTCTGAAAATCGCGCTGGCTCGGTGCGCGATTATCTCGTACAGCAAGGCGTGGCCAGCGGCGCGGTTTCATCCAAAGGCTTCGGCAATACCTTGCCGGTGGCTTCAAACGATAACTCTGCGGGCCGCCAGCAGAACCGGCGCGTGGAACTCCTCGTCTCCGGCGAGGCGATTGGCACCCCCGCGAACGCAACGACAGGAAGCTTGCGCTAAAGCAGGCTGGACGCGGGCGATCTGCCCGCGTCCACACCCAGTAATGGAGGAACAATTATGAGACTACTTTCAGCGATCGGCACAGCAGTTTTGTCACTCACCATCGTCGCTCCCGTGTACGCACAACAGGAGCAGCATGACCAGAAGGAAGAAGAGAAAGCCAAGCCTGAGGAAAAAGAAAAGAAAGCGCAGCCCGAAAAGCCCGTGAAGCAAGAACAGGGCCGCGCGCAGGAAGAAAAAAATACCAGGCCGGAAGAGAAAAACGCAAGGCAAGAGCAGCAGCCTACGCCGGAGGCTAAGCCCGCAAGGCAGGAACAGCACGCCAGCGGAGGCCGCATTCCCGACGACCGTTACCGGGCCAACTTTGGACGGGAACACAGTTTCCGAGTTAGCGAAGGCGATTACCGCAATCACCGATTCCAGTACGGCGGCTACTGGTTCGGATTTGCTGGCGCGTGGCCGAGCAACTGGCTTTACACGCAAGACGTTTATGTCATCGACATAGACGGCGTCTATTACCTGTGTAATCCGGTGTATCCGGGCGTAAACGTCGCACTCAACGTGACGCTCTAGCGGTTCAAGCCGTGACCGGTGCAGCCTCGGGAGAGGCTGCACCACTGAACGATAGGACAAGGAGCAAGAAATGCTTGGAACTATCTTGATTGTAATTTTGGTGTTGGCCCTTGTGGGCGCTCTGCCACGATGGTCGCATAGCCGGGAGTGGGGCTATGCTCCAACTGGCGGCTTGGGACTGGTTCTTTTCATCGTGGTCATTCTTCTGTTTCTCGGGCGCATCTGATCGGGCGCATCTGACTAAGGCTCCTGGCATCGGTGGGCCAAGGGCTGTGCAGCGCTTCACCATGGCCCGACAGTCTGCCCGCGGCGCAACAGGTTCTGTATGAAGTTGAGGCCGCTCCCGGATACGGGTTCATCAACGGCTCAATGGAGCGCAACGAATTTCATTTCGCCAAAATCTTGGATTGGATCCGCCAGCATCCAAAACTTTCCGCGCAGGCAAATGACGTAAATATTCTCCAACGCGAGTCCGCCGAGCTTACCGTGCCAAACCCGTCGTGGCCTATGGGGTCGGAAGCGCGAAGTGCAGGCTGATTCTGGCTTGCATTTCGACTTCGTTGCCATTTACGTAGCGCGTGCGGAAGCGCCATTGCTTTACGGCGGCGGTTGCAGCTTGCGCAAGGAGCGGCTGCCCGCTGACCAGATCCACGCCCTGTACCAGACCGTCTTTGCTGATGTGCAGGTCGAGCACGACCGGACCCTGCACTCCTTGCCGGCGAGCTTCTTCCGGATAGTCTGGCTCGACGCGATAAAGCAAGTTTCCTTCAGCCAGCCCCTCTGCAAGGGTAAGAACTCGTTCTGAACCCGCAGACGATGATGGGTTGCTCGCCGGGGGCGCCGGAGGTTGCGCAGGCGCCGCGGCCGGCGCTACAACAGGCGAAGGGGCGGAAGACGCTAAATTTTCCGGGGCAGCCGCGGCTGGCGTCGGAGTCGGGATTACGGTGTTGATATTCTGATCCGCGGTTGGCGACGCGCTGCTGTAGGCGGGCTTCGCTCTGCGAACCGGTTCGGAAGCGTGACGCGGCATCAGTCGAATCGCAGCCAGGGTGATCAGCAAAACGGCGCACGCCAGAACCACCACGCCGAGAGCAAACGTCACAAGGTCCAACTTACGGCCAGCAACTGGGGCCGACGGTTCGGAGGTATCGGCGCCGGACGCAATATCCGAGCTGCTGGATTCCGGTTCTGTCTGTTCAATTTCTTTCAATTGCGTGAGCGCACGCTCGTGCGTGCTCTTGGCAGCGCACAGTTCGCCAAGGTTGACATGCAACACCACGGGCGCGTTTACGTGCGCGAGCTTCGCCGAGGCGTCGGAACCCTTGTCGATTGCATTGGACTTTTCCTCGCTCGGATAATGAGTTGCCTGATCGACGACGGGTGACGCGACGGTCTTCACTTCGATGGTTTTCGTTTCGACGGGCTTCGCTTCGGCGATCTTCACTTCGGAAGCCGACATCGGAGCTTCAGACATTTTCGGTGCTTGTTCTTCCTTTTCCTGCTCAAGCACTTCCTGCTTCGCGGCTACTGGCGCAGGCTCAGCAGCTTGAGTCTCGACTAGCATCGGAATCACAATTCGCAGAGCCTGATTGATCTTATCTCGGCGATGTTCCTCGGTGTCGAGCTGCATTGGAAGAGCGGCTGCCGGAGTTTCCAATTTGATTGCGGGTTCCTCAGCTTCGCGCGTCGGGGCTACCGCGGTCGACACAGGATCGGAGGCTTGTACTTCGACGAGGGCTGCAATCGCGATCGGTTCCTTCTGGGGCTGATCGTTGTTGGGTTGATCGTTGAGGCATGTGATTGCCGGAGACTCCAGCTTCGGAGATTCCTCAACTTTCGGTGTCGATATGGGGCTAGCGAGCGGGGGTTCAACGGCGGCCAAAAGTTGGACGACCGGAACCGTAGTCGACTCCTTCTGATCGAGAGGCTGATCCTCGACCTTGATTTCTACCGATGCCGCGACTGCAGGAGACTCCGATTTCGGTAATTTCTTCTCTATCTGTTTCGACACGAGGCTAGCGCGCACGGGCTCGACGACGGCGGCAGCTACCGGAAGCGTAGTCGACTCCTTCGGTTCGAAGGGCTGATCCTTGATTTTGATCTCGACTGACGGAGCCAATTTCGGAGTCTCTGGCTTTGAGGATTCCTGCTCTTTCTTTTTCTGCGTCGATACAAGGCTGGCGCGTGCGGGCTCAATTGCGGCGGGAAGCTCAACAACCACCGGAATCACAATTGACTGCGTCTGATCGACAGGATGATCCTTTAGTTTGATTTCTACCGGAGGAGCGACTGCCGCAAGCTCCGACTTCGGAGATTCCCTCTTTTCTTGTGTCAATACGCGCTCTGGCGATAAGAGGCCGGAGTGCGCGGGTTCAAGGGAAGCCAGAAGCTCAGCAGCTACCGGAGTCGCAATCGACACCTTGTGATCAAGAGACTGATCGTTCACTTTGATTTCTACTGGCGGAGCGACTACAGGAAATTCTAGCTGCGGAGATTGCCTCTCTTTCTGTGTCGATACGGGCTGTGTCGATGCAAGGCTGGCGCGCGCTGGTTCAACTGCGGCGGGAATCTCAGCCACGGGAGTTGTAATCGACTCCTTGCGATCGAGCGGCTCATCCTTCGCATTAATTTCTACAGGCGGAGCGACTACAGGAAATTCTAGCTTCGGAGATTGCTGCTCTTTCTGTGTCGATACGGTCTGTGTCGATGCGAGGCTGGCGGGCGCGGGTTCAGCCGCAGCGGGAAGCTCAACAATTGCCGGACTCTTAACCGGCTCCTTTTTGTCGAGAGGTTGATCCTTCACTTTGACTTCTACCGGCGCCGCGACCGCAGGAGACTTCAACTTCGGAGACTCCTTTTCTTTCTGGGTCAATGCGGGCAGTGTCGATACGAGGCTGGCTCGTGCGGGTTCAGAGGCGGCGGGAAGCTTAGCAACCACTGGAGTCGGAATCGAATCCTTCGGATCGACAAGCCGATCTTTCACTTTGATTTCGATCGCCTGAACCAATGCCGGAGACTCTGACTTCGCCGATTCCTTTACGTCCTGCTTCAACGCGACGTTGGTCGATGAAGCAGCCACGGAAGTCTCAGACTGAACCGGCTTCTTAATTTTGGGCGCGACGATTGGCGAGACTCGTTCCCGGCCTTTGCAGATTGGGCAGACTTCGAGGTCGGCGGGAAAGTATTTGTGGCACTTCGCGCAGGGCAGGCCATAGCCCACTTGCCGTTTTGGCGCTTCTCTGGTCAGCCTCTCCACCGGAGCGGAAATTTCCTGGGTCTCCATACGCGCTAGGACTCCTTTTAATGCAGGCGCTTAGGCTTGCGCGGCTAAAATGCCTGGGGGGTGCATCATGGGATTAAGGCCGCGCCGCGGTTACTTCCGTCACAGGCCTTTCCCCGCCGTTGTATCTTCATTAACAGAGTTGTGCAACCGAGTCGATGGCCTTTTCGTGCCGTATGAACTTCTTACCTGCCGCTTTGGGAAGGCTTGTCGCACCTTGATTCTCTGTCTTCCGGTTAGCAAGAGATCGTTTGGCAGGTGGCAGCGACACGTTTGTGGCGTGTAAAGACGGAGCGCGGCAAATTGATGTAGCTTGAGGAATGCAAGCTCCATAAAGGCTTGCACTTTCTCAAATGCCCCACTGGCTCACAGTTCTCAACCAAGAAGTAGTCGCCTGCACTCGCTGCCCGCGGCTTGTGGCATATCGCGAACAAGTAGCGCGCGAAAAACGCCGCGCTTACCGGGACTGCGAATACTGGGGAAAGCCCGTGCCCGGTTTTGGCGATGCCCATGCGCGGGTGCTCGTCATGGGGCTGGCTCCGGGGGCGCACGGCTCAAACCGCACTGGACGTCCATTTACCGGCGATGCTTCCGGCAAGTTTATGTTTCCCGTGCTCTACGAAACAGGCTTTGCCAATCAACCCAACGCCACCGATCGCAACGACGGCCTCAAGCTCAAAGATCTTTACATTACGGCTGCGGTCCGCTGCGCTCCTCCGGACAACAAGCCGTCCCCGCAGGAACTGGCCGAGTGCTCGTATTTTCTCGACCGCGAGGTTGCAGGATTAAAAACAGTGAAGGTGGTGGTCGCGCTGGGCAAGATTGGTTTCGACGCATATATGAACTATCTGAAACGCGGGGGCTTGCTGACCAACCGCAAACCTGACCTCCAGCGTTTTCTCTTCAAACATGGTGCCAGTTACCGGTTACCCGATGGTAAGGTATTACTCGCCTCTTACCATCCGTCGAATCAAAATACACAGACTGGCAAGCTCACACGAGAAATGTTTGTGGCAATTTTTAAAGAGGCGGCGAGACTAGCCGATGAGTAAATTGAGGCGCCGTCGGAGCCGGATCGTTGCACCCACCCCTCATTGGGGTCTCGCTCACAAGGCAGGGTCACGAACTAGGGCGGCGCCGATTGATTTAGGTCTCAGGTGTTAGGTCTCAGGCCTTGGGTGTGAGTTCCCTCGATGTCTTGCCTAAGACCTAACACCTGACACCTAAGACCTGGACTAAAACCCCACCATAACCGGCTCCGGCTCCAGCTTCACGCCCCAGATTTCTTCGACGCGTTGCTGTATCTGTTCTTTTAGCGCAATGACTTCGCCGGACGTGGCGCCGCCGCGGTTGACGATTGCCAGAGCGTGTTTGCTCGAAATGCCGACGCGCCCGAAGCCGAATCCTTTGTTGAATCCCGAGCGCTCGACCAGCCACGCGGCCGAAACCTTTTTGCGGGTTTCGAGCGCGGGATAGCTCGGGACGGTCAACCCCCGCGTGGCAGCGCGCTGCTTCAGGCGTTCATGTTCGGTTTCTGAGAGCACAGGATTCTTGAAGAAGGAACCCGCGCTCTGGCAATCCGCGTCGCCTGGGACGATCAACATCCCCTTAAGAGCACGGATATGGCGCACCGCTTCGCGCGTCTCAGCCAGATCGGGCGTGGTTTCGCGGCCTTCGAAATGCCGCTTGAGGTCGGCATAAGCGATGCGCGGCTTGCCGCCGGGCGTGAGCGCATAAGTCACGCGAAGAACGATGAATCGTCCGCGCTCTGTCGTATTGAAGATGCTGGCGCGATAGCTGAAGCCGCAGGCCTCGCGGCAAAGTTCGCGCACCTGGCTATCTTTCAGGTCAAGAACTTCAACGGAGGAAATCGTGTCGGCCACTTCCTGTCCGTAGGCGCCGACATTCTGTACCGGCGTGCCGCCAACGCTGCCCGGAATGCCGCTCAGGCACTCGACTCCGGCGCAGCGGGCCATCGCCGCGTGGGAAACAAATCTGTCCCACGATTCACCCGCTCCCGCATCGAAAATTACGGAGCCGTTCTCGTCGTGCCCAGCGCGTTGTTCAATGCCTTGCAAAGCGACTTTCAGCACCAGCCCTTGCCAACCGGCATCGGAGACTACAAGGTTGCTGCCGCCGCCCAGAACGAAAAGAGGCAAGTCGCGGGAGCGTGCAAAAGTCACCGCCTCCTGTACCTCGCCGGGGGTTGCGGCCTCCACGTAATACTTCGCCGGACCTCCGATCTTGAAAGTGGTGAGCGGCGCGAGCGGAATGTTTTCTTGCAGAAGCACGAATTTTCAATATACACAGCGGTACGACGGGGCGCATCCGCGCGCGTGGTTACGGGAGTGTAATGAAAGAACGATAATTTGCGGAGTAGATATGCGCAGGAGAAATGCGTGCCGAGCATAACTTTAGTTAGCTTTGTATCTATAAATACATACTCTTCCACTTGCTTGCGAGCACTAGAATTCTGTATGTTAAGAAACAGGCAGCCTAGGAAAACCTGCGATGCTCCGGCTCACCAATATCGAAGATGTGCGCTGCAGGCTCTTAAGCGCGGCGATCGTTGTTATCGCTGTGTGCGCACTTACCGTGAGCGTTGCGACGCGTTATTGCTATGCGGGCAGCAGTGCGGCGCACGCGACAACTACTGTCCATAAGCATTCGTCGCCGACGGCCCGGCAGCGATTGAGCAAAGATGCAGCCACATGGGTCCCGCCTGTGTTCCTTCCCGCCATCTTAGAGACGACCACCTTTTATCCCCGCGTCGCGCCAGCCGGACCTCCGATACCCGGCCTCTTTTTTGAGAAAAGTCTATACAACCGGCCTCCTCCATCGTCAGCATCTCTCATATAAAGTACTTCGCAGTTCGTTGATGACGCAGTTATCCTGCCCTGGGATTAAATATTTCCTTTCCGGTGGCGTACGTCGTCTGGGAACAGTCCCTAAGTCTTGACGGGACGCGCACACTTCATCGGAAAGCCTTGCCGAAAGGAACAACGCATGGCTGTTAGACCTTTGGTGACGGAACAAGAGTTGGATGCTCTTCGCCAGCTCGACACCTGCATGGTGGCGAATGCGGTGGAGACATTTAACCTCAGGTTGCGCAATACCGGCTTCACTAACGGCAAGGTTCGATGCATGTTCCCCGATGCGCCGCCGATGGTTGGCTATGCCGTGACCGGCCAGCTTAGGTGCGGCGAACCGCCGATGAAGGGCGGCACATTCCACGACAGCGCCGATTTCTGGAACAGCATTCTTGAAGTTCCTGCGCCGCGCATCCTGGTTCTGCAGGATATGGACGATCCGCCGGGGCAGGGAGCGTTTCTTGGGGATGTGCACGCCGCCATCTTAAAAGCGCTGGGCTGCATCGGATATTTGACCAATGGCGCGGTGCGCGAGCTGCCGTCGATCCGCGCCTCAGGACTTCAATTGTTTGCCGGAAGTACCGCCGTGTCGCATGCCTACGCTCACATCTTTGGAGTTGATACGCCGATCATCGTGGGCGGTATGGAAGTGCGTCCGGGAGATCTTCTGCACGGTGATCGGCACGGGGTCCTCAACATTCCGGCGGAGATCGCGACTGTGGTGCCCCAAGTGGCGTCCAGGATGCGGCGGGCGGAGCAGAAGGTGATCGAGTTTTGCAGGTCCAGTTCCTTTTCGATAGCGAAGCTGAGCGAGGTTATGAAGGAGTTGGGGTAGCGACAATTCGGAGATATCGCCGGCGGTACATAGCAGAGAGAGCCGGCCAAGAGGGAAGCGATGACGCAAGTTGGAAATAACACGGCGCAGCGGCACAAGAGCGGTCGACTTATTATTTGTACTCTTGTGGCGGTTGTGGTCACCGGTGTCGTCTATCTGTCGGCATGTTCGGGAGTCGCCGACAAACGGGTCGAAGAGAGTGGACCTGCGATTACCGTTGGCGTAACCAAGGTGGTGAAAAAATCTCTAGGCCGGGAAATCACTCTCTCATCTGAGCTCGTGCCGTTTCAAGAGATCGACGTGTACGCCAAGGAATCCGGCTACGTGAAGAAGCTGACGGTCGACTATGGAACTCGCGTGAAAGCAGGGGAAGTCATGGCCGTTCTTGAGATTCCCGAGCTAGAGGCGCAGTTGCACGAAGACGAAGCCGAAATCAAGAACGCGAACAATCAAGTGACGAGGGCACAGCACGAACTGCAGCGCTATCAGGCGCAGTACAACGCGCTGCATCTGCAATACACACGCTTGAACGGAGTTTTCCAGAGCCAGCCCGGAATAGTGGCGCAGCAGGAAGTGGACGATGCTCAGGGAAAAGACCTGGCCGCGTCCTCGCAAGTCGATGCCGGGCAAGCTGCGCTGGAAGCCACGCAGAGCCAGCTCTCCGTAACTCGCGCAAAACTTTCCCACGACCAGAGTCTCTATGACTATTCGAAAATCACAGCGCCGTTTGCCGGCATCGTTACCGAGCGCTATGCAAACCTTGGAACCCTGGTGCAAGCCGGAACCGGTTCGAGCACGCAAGCGATACCGCTGGTGAAATTATCGGAGGACGATTTGTTTCGCCTGGTCATTCCGGTTCCCGAGTCCTATGTTCACTACATTCGCATCGGAGATCCGGTGAATGTTCGCGTCCCGTCGCTCAACCGGACTTTCCCCGGGAAAGTAGCTCGATTCTCGGTGGACGTGCGGTCGGATACGCGCACGATGCATACCGAAGTCGATGTACCGAATCCGCAACGCGTCTTGCTGCCTGGTTTGTATGCCGATGCCGAACTTGAGCTCGACCAGGCGGCGAATGTTCCTACCGTGCCGGTGCAGGCGGTGAGCCACTCCAGTGAAACGACGCACGTTTTCGTGGTGAATGGCGACGGAGTGCTGGAAGAACGTAAGGTGCAAGTTGGAATGGAAACCAGCAGCGACGCGCAAATCGTTTCTGGATTAAGCGAAGGTGAGTTGGTTGTAGTCAGCGACCGAAGCGGGCTGAAGGCTGGTCAGAAAGTTCATCCGCAACAGGTCGCAATGATGGAGTACCACGAGAGCAATGCTCAGTAATGAAGCGCCGGCAGTTTGCCGGCAAAGTTCGCAGGAATGATTGGATAAGGTTTATGCCAGGGTTTTCAATTCGAAATCCTTACTTCATCAGCGTGATCTGCCTGGTGCTTCTGGTCATCGGAGTAACGAGCCTGGCGCGCATGCCGGTCGATTTGTTTCCACCGATCAATCTGCCGGAGGTGGTGGTTGCAACTTTTTACTCCGGCATGCCGCCCGAGGATATTGAGACGGACATCACGGATCCTCTGGAGCGTTTCTTCACGCTGGCATCCGGCGTCGATCACATGGAATCGAGATCGCTGCTGGGTGTGAGCATCATCAAAGTTTACTTTCAGCCGGGAACCAGCCCTGATGCCGATGTAACGGAACTCTCGAATCTCGCTCTGGCGGACCTGAAGCGTCTACCGCCGGGAACGCTGCCTCCGGTTGTGCTGAAGTTCGATGCTTCAAGCTTACCTGTCGCATTGGTCACGGTAAAGGGCGAGGGTCTCAACGAAACGCAGCTGCACGACTACGCGCAATTTCAGATTCGAAATCAGATTGCGGTCGTGCCGGGGGCTGAGATTCCGGGCGTGTTCGGTGGTACCTACCGACAGGTCATGGTCTACGTCGATCCATATAAATTGTCGTCGCGACAGCTCAGCTTGATGGACGTGGTAAACGCGGTCAACAGTTCCAACCTCATTCTTCCCGCGGGCGACGTGAAGATGGGGCCCTACGACTATTTCGTTTACTCGAACAGTCTCGTCGACAACATGGATCAGTTAGGCAAAGTACCGCTCAAAATCAACGGACATTCTTGGGTAACGGTCAACGATGTGGGAAAGGCGGAAGACGCCCACGGGATACAAACCAACATCGTTCGAATCGATGGCCAGCATTCTGCCTATATCCCTATTATGAAGCAGGGAGGAGACACCAACACCATTGCCGTGGTCGATGGGGTTCGCGACCTCATTAAGCATCTCTACGACATCCCCAAGCAGATGGTCACCAGCATTGTGTTTGACCAATCTGTCTACGTTAAGGAAGCGATTGATACCGTGCTGCACGAGGGACTTTTGGGGCTGATTCTAACCAGCCTGATGATCCTGATTTTTCTGGGAAGCTTTCGTGCCACGTCGGCCGTGCTGTTATCGATTCCGCTGTCAGCGCTAGCAGCGTTTGTGATTTTGGCGTTGATGGGCGGCACGATCAACACCATGATCCTTGGTGGCATGGCGCTGGCTTTCTCGCGCGTGATCGATAATTCGGTGATCTCGCTTGAGAACATCTACCGCCATCTGGAAATGGGCGCTGCGCCGATGGTGGCCGCTGAAGTTGGTGGCTCGGAGGTGAGTCTGGCGGTGCTGGCTGCGACGCTGGTCGACGTCGTCGACTTCTTTCCGGTCGTGTTTCTCTACGGCGTCGCCAAGTTCTTATTTTCGGCATTGGCCCTCGCGTTCTGCCTGTCGCTGCTAGCTTCGTATGTGGTGGCAATGACGGTGATTCCACTTTTCTGCTCGCGCTTTCTGAAGGCTGTGCCTCACGGAGCTGAGCATGAACAGAAAGATTACGAGGTTGAGCCAACCGCGACAGCGAACCGGTCCTGGATGGACAGGTTCAACGCCCGCTTCAACCGGATGTTCAACAAGATTCTTGATTACTATGAGCATTGGGTGAGGCGGGCGGTGCAACGTCCCGGGCTGACGGTTTTAGTTTTGAGCGGAGTTTTTGTGGCGAGCCTGGCGATCTATCCACTGCTCGGGCTTGCGTTTTTTCCTAAAACCGACGCAGGCCAGTTCACCATCAATCTTAAGGTACCGACGGGCACACGTATTGAGGTGACGGATCAATACGTAGCGAAAGTCGAAGACCTGATCCGGAAGGCGATGGAAGGAAATGATTTGAGACGCATCGTCTCGAATATCGGCGTGGTGCCAGATTTCTCTTCGCTCTATACGACGAATTCGGGTCCTTACACTGCGACGGTCCAGGTGCAGTTAAATCCGTCGCACCGGCTCAGTAGCTTCGAATACATGGACCGTGTGCAGCAACAGATGGCCAGCCAGTTTCCGGAAATTCGTACTTTCTTTTCGAGCGGCTCGATGGTTGACGCCATATTAAATACCGGTATGCCGGCCCCGATTGATGTGCAGGTGAGCAGTCCCGATCTGCATGAAATTCACAGCATCGCGGAGAACCTGGCCGCGGAGATTCGCCAGGTGCGCGGCGTCGGCCAGGTTTACATCCCGCAGGATATGAATTATCCGGCTCTGCGCCTCGACGTAGATCGCGTGCACGCGGGCGAACTGGGACTCTCGCAGAAAGATGTAGTCGATAACGTGATTACGGCGCTGAATTCAAATTACATGATCGCGCCAAATTACTGGGTTGATCGCAAGAGCGGCAACGATTATTACCTGACCGTGCAGTTTTTCGAGAAAGGCCAGGGAGCGATTCACAATCTGGCCGACCTCGGACAGATCCCCTTGCGAGATCCGGATTCGGGGGCAGGCGTGAATTGCGGCCCGGCCGGAGGGCCGCGTCTCGGAAGCGGCCAACCGGCGTGGACTTGCGCTGGAGAGGGTAGGGCGACCACGGTTCTCAATAATGTGGTGAGCGTGAAACAGGTACAGACACCGACCGAAGTTGACCACTACCAAATCCAGCGAGCTATGGACGTTTACGTAACTCCTGCCGCAGAAGATCTCGGCCGCGTGACCAGTTCGATTCGCGACATTCTCGCCAAGGAAAAGATCCCAGGTAACGTGCGAGTGAATCTGCGCGGGATGGTGCAGGGCATGGAGGCGTCATTTAAGAGCTTCGCCTTCGGCTTCCTGATTTCTTTTGTTCTGTTGTTTCTAATCCTGACTGCGCAATTCAAATCGTTCGTCGATCCTTTCCTGATCATGTTGGCGATTCCCATGGGATTCGTTGGCGTGTTGATCATCCTGCCGCTCACGCATAGCACTTTGAATGTGATGTCGCTGATGGGAGTGCTGATGCTGGTTGGCATCGCGGATTCAAACAGCATTTTGATTGTCGACTTTGCTCACAATCTGGAGAAGCAGGGGTTGTCGCCGGCGGATGCGGTTATTACCGCATGCCGCGTGCGTCTGCGGCCAATTCTGATGACCTCGCTGGCGACCATCATTGGCATGATCCCGATGGCGCTCAAGATGGGAACCGGCGCAGAACAATATGCGCCGATGGCAAAGGCCATTATCGGAGGCCTGACTTCGTCGGTGGTACTGACGATCTTCATCGTGCCAGCAGCGTATCTGCTGGTCTACGGAAAGAAGAAGCCGCAAGCGGAAGGCGCTCTGTCGACGGAGACAGCGCAATGAAAAAGACGTCAGCGGCGATGACCCAACCGATGCTTTATGGGAATTTGGTAATGCTGGGCGCGGCTTTGTTATGGCTGGGTGTCGTTTCCGTACAGGTTGGTTTAGCGCAATCGACCACCAACGAAGCGGCATCCGTTCAGAACTTGCCCTCTGCTCCCGTGCCACAGGAAACACAGAATCCCAAGCCGATCGGGATTCCCGAGGCGCGGGGAGCCCTTAGCGCGAGTTTTCCGCAGAGCGCCCCGCAGACCGCTGTTCTGGTCGATCCTCAAACGCCGCCTGTGGCAACGCCATCCGGCGCAATCCGTTTGACACGAACGCAAGCCGAACAACTGGCCATCAAGAACAATCCTCAGATCAGCGTGGGGCGTTTGCTGGGTTTGGCACAGAACCAGATCTACCGCGAGACGCGAGCCGCGGAACTGCCCAGCTTCAACGGTGCGATCACAGCCATCGAAGCCAATGAAGGCACTCGCATTGGTGCAGGTTCGCTCACCGCATCCACGCTGCTGGAACATGCCGGCGCGGGGTTCACTTTAAGCCAACTCATCACCGATTTTGGGCGCACAACCAATCTGGTCTCCGCTTCCAAGCTGCAGGAGAAAGCGGGACAATCCAACGCTCTGGCGACCACCGAAGACATAATCCTTGCCACGGACCAGGCCTTCTACAATGCGCTACAAGCGCAGGCGCTGCTTAAGGTCGCGCAGCAAACTGTTACCACTCGACAGTCGGTCGAACATCAAATCGACGAGCTGACGAAAAATAAATTGAAATCGGGGTTGGATCTTTCCTTCGCCGAGGTGAACCTTTCCCAGGCAAAGCTCCTGCAACTGGATGCGCAGAACAATGTCGACTCGACGATTGCCGCACTCACTGCGGTATTGGGTTTCGATAAGCAAGTTCGCTATGAGTTGACCGAAGAAGATACCCAGCTCCCACCAGCGCCGACTTCCGATGTAGATGCGCTCGTCAACACGGCTCTGCAGCAGCGTCCTGATCTGCAGGCGCTCACTTACAACCAACAGGCTGCGGAAAAGTTTCACATCGCCCAACGCGACCAGCTCCTACCTACAATCAGCGCTCTCGGCATTGTGGGAGCCACCCCCGTACGGCCTGACTGCTTTGGTGGTTGCACCAACTATTTCATTTCCAGTTGGTACGGAGCGATTGGCGTGAATGTGAACGTTCCGATTTTCAATGGCTTTCTGTTTTCCGCTCAGTCATCGGAGGCGAACCTGCGGGCGAAGGCCGCCGCAGAAAATACTCGAGACTTGCGCGACCGAGTGGTGCGCGACGTTCGCACCGTATGGCTGGCTGCGAACACGGCATTTCAACGCGTCAGCGTCACGGCCGAACTTGCCAAGCAAGCGGACTTGAGCTTGAATCTCGCGCAGGGCCGCTACCAACTTGGCTTGGGCTCGATTGTGGAACTCAGCCAGGCGCAGTTGCAGCAAACCGATGCTGCCATCGGTTACGTGAACGCTCAATATCAGTACCGGCTCGCTCTTTCAACCCTGAATTTTGAAATCGGAGTTACGCCCTGAGCTGAACGTGAAAGGCATTCGCTTGAGCTTTCGGACTCTTACCTGAACGATGACCCCGCGCCGCCTTGAAGTTCATGCCAGAAGTAAAAAGAGTAAGCAATCAAGGTTCAGCACGCGTCAAGGACTCATGCTCTCGCTGGTCATCGGAGCTTTCGTCGCTCTTGTTTTTGTGGTTGTGTATTACGTGTATGTTCTGCCGATGCAGAGGTCGGTGGAATAGTCGCGCGTCAGAGAAGGGATTGCAGCGCGTCTCAATTGTCCTCGACCGTAACGTTATAGTTCTTGCCTTCCCAACGACTCTCCTGCGGCCAATAAAAGGTGAAATCCACTTTGCTGCCGGGAGGCAACGACGCCGTCGGAAGGTCGAGGATGTAGGTTCCGAATCCGGTGTCGCGAGTGTTGGTATCCTGCGAACTCTTCCAGCCGTCGATGCTCCAGTGCACCATCGCCGGATGCAGCAACACGAGGCGGAGCTTCTTGTAGCGCGGCACGGAACGAGTCTTATTGTTAAATCTCCAGCCGAATATTTGCCGCGTAGGTTTTTCCACCAGGTAGCGCTGCACGGTTTGCGGAGGCTGATCGAAAATCTTGCCATCGCGGAGTGAGCGGCGCAGTTTTACATACTCGGAGTGCGCCCAGACTAAGGGGCATGCCGAGCCTGTAGGCTTGCCGCGAAACAACTCGAGGGCGGGAATATCGTCAGCATCCCAAACTTGCTCAGGCAGTAAACGTCCGTGGCCAGCGGTGCTGCTCTCAATCATCGAAAGCAAGGCCTCGGCCTCGCGGCGGCGTCCTGCAGCCAGTTCGTAGTGAGCCCGCTCTCCGGCGAGTAGCGGCCACGGGCGGCCGATACCGGTGCCGTCAAACGGGGAGCCGTCTTTGTGCTCGCCGTAGCCATCGCCGTTATAGCGGTACCAACATGGACCTTGCGGAAGTTGTACGCGCAGAAGAGCATCGATGACGCGGATCGTATTGAGAATTCGAGGATCGTCGTGTGCGCGCAGGCCAAATCGCACCAGCGCCAGCGAGTCAGGGCTGACGATTTGAAAGGCGCGTCCCATATCGCCGCCCGGCGGACGATTCTTGATGGGAACGAAGCCTTGCGTCGGAGAGGCTGCGCCATCGCTCTGCGGCGGAGAGATGCGCACGTAATAACCTTCCACGCCTATTTGCTGCGCAAGATCGCCGCCCGTGGCGTACACCCAGCGCTCGATGTTGTCATTCCACGCGTCTGCGGCATCACGGAGGAGTGTGGCGGCATCGGCATGGCCGGTGAGTTCGGCAATGTCGGCCGCGGCCAGCAGCGCCGCAATCTCCGCCGCCAGCGTGAACGGGGAATAGCCCCCATCTTCTTCCCAGCGATCCTGTTGCGTAACCGGCCCGTTGCGCAGGATGAAGCCTGCCGCGTTGCGCACCATGGGCCACCAGCGCTCCAGTTTGCCCAGGCCCGGGGCGGCTTCGCGGCGGAGCAGATCCAGTAAAAGAATAGGGAACGCAGTTTCATCCATCTGCACGCCGCTCCAGTAAGGCCGGCCATCGAGCCACAGATTCTGTGCCCAGTTGCCATCGGCTTCCTGCGTGGCCTCCAGATAACGAAGAACCCTAACCGCGTCATTCGACGCGCCCGCGGCCAGCAGCGCCCCTGCAGTCTCCACCAGATCGCGCGGCCATACAAGATGATAGCCGCCGAGATCTTCGTCACCTTTATTGAATCCCCAGGGTATCGACAGGCTGGCGATGATCCCGCCCAGAAAATCTTTAGACTCGTGCGTGCGCAGCACCGCCATCGAGGCGCGGTAGAGATCGTGCTCACGCGGGGGCTCATCCAGTTTCAGCAAAGTGCTCTGCCAGTTTTTCCAGTGGAAAACATAATGCTCGCGAAGCTCACTGTAATCTTCGAAGAGAGTGGAGCGGGCTTGCTGGCCCGCCTCAGTCCAATTGCCACCGAAGCCGAGGGCGAGCACGAACTCCCCCTTGCAGGCCGCGAGATCGATCTCTCCCGTACAGGCGAGGTTGCCATTCTCCGCGCGCTGATACTCCCATTGCATCTGAAAGTGGGTCGACAAATCCTGCCAGCCATCGGACGCGCCCACGTATCCCACAGACATCTTCTTCCAGGGCACCGAACAAGCCAGCGCGAGGGCCGTGCCGTCGTGCTCAGCAAAGAACATGGGCACGCCTTTGTAATCGCCCGCCCAACCGGTATTCGCGTATCCGCAGTTGGCAAGGTGCGGCGACAGCAACGCGTAAAGGCGATAGTCGGAGACTTGACCCTGCACCGCCTCGAAGCGAACCTTTTGCAGCATGACGTTGCGATAGGGATCGGTGAGAACCTCTTTAATGATGCGATAACTCCCGCCGATTTCTGAGTTAATCAGGTTGTAACCGGGGATTCCAGCCTCGAAAGGCTGTAGCTCGAAAGTGCAGTGCCGCTTCTCCTCGGAAAAGAAATCAGTTCCGTTGGTGACCATTAACCCGAAGTCGCGAGTGCAGGCCTGATCGACCCTGGGAAAGTACACTTCGTTCAGAATTCCGTGGCTCACCGTGAACCAGACTTTGCTGTGTTGGTTCAGTGCTGTTCCGATGCCGGTCTTTGCGCTGGAGGTCCATCGCGGTGGGATGCCCGGCCAGCCGGGGGCGTAACGTATCGGCGAATCGCTCATGACATATCGTCCTGCAGGTGCAGAGGGCCAGACTGGTATCAGCGATCCGATTCAGTGCGGCTTGTTACCTGAAGGGATCGTAATGAAATAAGACTCGTTAGTTCGAGTTAAGATTCAATCCCGGAAGCGGCGCATCTTTTGCAAATATTTGACAAGAATGCTTCGGCCGTCGTGGCCACTTGCGGCATCGAACTCGAAAGTCTCCGTAAGCCTAGTTATGGTATCAGCCCTCTGGTTGAGCCTAGCTTGGAGTGCCACTGCGCGTGTGGCAACTCCTGCCGGTGCCATTGCGAGCACTGAACTCGAGCACGGTTTTATGGGCTCTACAACCTAGATTTTAACGGCGCGAAAAGACTTCTAGGTGTGGCAAACCCAACATCCGGGCGATCCCGTGAATACGCTGTTCCCCGCCGAGATCGCACATCTCCAACCGGCGAACTGAGCGCCATTTCAGAACACCGCACCATCGATAACCGCTTTTCCTGCTATCGTTTCTCCATCCCTCTCACGACCCATTCACAAGAAATTTACTGGTTTGTAACCGTCTTGTAACACTGGGCCGATAGAACCGAGGGTACAAATCCAGAGGAGGAATCACCAAGCGATGCGCAGACTCATGCCGCTTTTGTTGTGCGCTCTTTTTGCATTGCCAGCAGTGAGCCAGACTACGTTGAACGGAGCGGGTGCTACCTTCCCCAATCCCATGTATTCCAAGTGGTTCAGCGAATACCACAAACTGCACTCCGATGTGCAAATGAACTACCAGCCCATCGGCAGCGGCGGCGGCATTCATCAAGTGATCGTCGGAACCGTCGACTTCGGCGCCAGTGATATGCCCATGACCGACGATCAGCTCAAAGAAGCAAAGTTCAAAGTGCTCAATATTCCTACGGTGTTGGGCGCGGTGGTCCCCGCCTACAACATTCCCGGGGTGGCCGGGGAGGTGAAGTTCACTCCGGAAGCCCTCGCTGGAATTTTTCTAGGAACGATTACGAAGTGGAATGACAAAGCCATCACCGGCTCCAACCCCGGCGTGAATTTTCCGGACCAGGAAATCATCGTCGTGCATCGCTCCGATGGCAGTGGAACCAGTTTTATCTGGACCGACTATCTATCGAAGATTAGCGGTGATTGGAAGAGCCAGGTAGGCAGCGGAACCTCCGTGAAGTGGCCGAAAGGCTTGGGTGGAAAGGGCAACGAAGGTGTTGCTGGATCGGTGCGGCAATTAAAAGGAGCGATCGGCTACGTCGAATTGATCTACGCGGTGCAAAACAATATTGCTTTCGGCAGCATCAAGAATTCCTCCGGCAACTTCTTAAAGGCGTCCCTGGAAGGAGTGACCGCGGCGGCCGCTTCATCTCCCAAAATGCCAGCCGACTTTCGCGTCTCCATCACCAATGCTCCAGGCAAAGACGCGTACCCGATCTCCAGCTTCACCTGGCTGTTGATTCCAGCAGAGTCCAAGGATCCGGCCAAAGGAAAAATCCTGGCCGACTTCTTGAACTGGATGGTTACGGATGGACAAAAAATGACCTCTGCCCTCAGCTATGCTCCGCTGCCGGACAACGTTGCCCAAAAGGTGAAGGAAGCAATTAAGGAAGTCAAGTAAAGGGGCTCGAGAGGAGCCCTATATTCATTCCAGTCAACAAATGGAGAGTGTAATGAACTCTATAGGGAAGTGGTGCGCGATTTTATTTTTGGCGACAACTCTGGTAGCGCAAACCAGCGCGCCGTCCAAGCCCAAGAAGCCGAGACCGGCGGCGACAGTGACCGCGGCCGACGTGCAGGCATTGAAGGACGCGATCGCCTCGCAGCAAGCCGCGTTGGCGGCACAACACCAGGAGATCGAAGCGCTGCGCGACGAACTGCACCGCAAGGAGCAGGCTGTGCAGCAGGCGCAAACCGCTGCCACCGATGCCGTAACCAAGGCCGACGCTGCCCAATCGACTGCCACCCAGCAGCAGCAGACGGTGACAGAGTTGAAGAGCGACGTCACCGATATCAAGGGCAACATTACCAATACCGCCCTGTCTTTACAGGAAACGCAGAAGAACGTCACCGAGATGGTACAGAGTCCGGCGGCCCTGCATTTTAAAGGCATCACGATTGCCCCGGGCGGCTTTGCGGCAGCTGAATTTGTGCGCCGCTCGCGTGCACTCGGCGCCGACATCAATACACCCTTCAACTCACTGACCATGCCCGGCGCGACGCAGAGCACGCTGTCGGAATTCTTCGGTTCGGGCCGTCAGTCACGCCTTTCGATGTTGGCGGAAGGGAAGTTAAGCAACGTCAAGTTATCAGGCTATGTGGAAGCTGACTTTCTTTCGGCAGGCGTCACTTCGAACAACAACGAGAGCAACAGCTATACCCTGCGCCAGCGGCAGGCGTGGGGGCAAGCGGCCTTCACGAACGGCTGGTCGTTTACCGGCGGCCAGATGTGGAGTCTGGTGACCGAAACCAAACACGGCATGGACAATCGTACCGAAGCCGTGCCCATGACCATCGACCCGCAATATACCGTCGGCTTCAGTTGGGCGAGGCAGTACGGCATTCGTCTGACTAAAAATTTCGGGGACAAGGCCTGGTTCGGGGTTTCGATGGAAAACGCGCAGGCTACCATTACGACTCATGGAAACGCCGCCAACTGGGTGGCGGGCTCGCTCGGTGCCAGCGGCGGTCTTTACAATGCCTTCAATGCGAATTATTCCTTCAACCCATCGCCGGACATCATTGCGAAGGCGGTCTTTGAGCCCGGCTATGGCCATTACGAAGTCTATGGCATTTACAGCCGCTTCCGTGACCGGGCCTACCCGTGCGTCGAGAATTTCGCCGACCCGGCCTGTGGCGCTGGTCTGACTGCGGCGAGTCCTGCTCTTGCCTTCAATAGTTCGAAAGACGGCGGCGGCGTGGGCGCTAACGCTCGCTGGTCCTTCTACCAGAAACATCTCGACTTCGGCATTCACGGCCTTACTGGACGCGGTATCGGCCGATACGGCACAAGTGGACTCCCTGACGCTGCCGTACACGCCGATGGAACCTTTGATCTGGTTCGTTCCTACCAGGCACTCGCGACACTCGAGTGGCACGGACCAAAGCTCGATGTTTACCTGAATGGAGGCGGCGAGTATGCCGGCCGCACCGATGACTTCGATCCGATCTCTGGCAAGTTTGTCGGCTACGGGTCGCCGTTCTTTTCGAATAAAGGCTGTTACTCCGAAACAGTCCCGGGCTCCACTACGACTTCAGGAACCGGCCAGACCCTTGGATTTCTTCCCGGTAGCCTGGCGAATTGCACGGCTGACACTCGCATCGTGCTCGAGGGTACGGTGGGCTTCTGGTATCGCTTCTACAACGGTCCGAAGGGCCGTTTCCAGTGGGGTCCGCAGTTTTCTTACGTAGAACGCGACACCTGGTCGGGAACCGGCTTTACGCCGGGAGTGGGCGTATCGCCCCATGGCTTGGACGGGATGATCTTTACGTCGTTCCGTTATTACCTGCCATAGTACGTGCCGGAGCGATGGGTTGCGGGCGAATCGGAAGGCGAAGTCGGAATGCAGAACTTAAGAGGCAGAATGCAGAATAATGGCCGTTGTCGGTCTTAGTTGCTTTCTGCATTCTAGCTTTTGTCCCTGACGCTCGATTCCTCAGGTTTTGCGGCAATTGTGCAACGATTTGCCCATTCTGATTCGCCTGGCTGCGCCGCCGTGCGGGATGCTTTATACTAGCTGTTCGCAGATGTTCCGTCGGCCGCTCCTTAGGGAAATGCGGCTCGGCGTTCCCGGGATGAAGTGCGGACCGGTACAAGTCCCCGTCGGCAAGGAAATCGCAGAATGAAGGCGTAGTACCCTCGCGCAATGGCACGGCTTTCGCTGGACAATCCACAGTATTTTCTCAACCGCGACACCTCATGGATCGCATTCAACCGGCGTGTGCTCGAAGAGTCGGAGGACGCCGGCAACCCGCTGCTAGAGCGCCTGAAGTTTCTCGCAATTTCTGCCAGCAACATGGACGAGTTTTTTGAGATTCGCGTCGCCGCCATGATGCAGCAGATTGAGGATGGCTATAACGAAGCTGGTCCCGATGGCCTCACGCTCACCGAAAAGCGTGACATTCTCTCCCGTCTTACCCATACCTTCGTCGACGATCAGTACGAATGCTGGAATACTCTGCGCCCGGCGCTCGCCGAGCATGACATTCGCGTCCTCAGTTTGCACGAACTCGATGCCGAGGCTCGTCGCTTCGTAGACCAATACTGCGAGAAAGAACTCGATCCCCTGCTCACTCCGGTGACGGTCGATCCCTCGCACCCCTTTCCGCGGGTGATCAACAAAGCGCTCTGTCTCGGCTTCCTGTTACGTCGACGGCGCCGTTCGGCGCTTGTTTATACCGGCGTGGTCTCGGTGCCGCGCGCTCTGCCTCGCCTCGTCCGTTTGCCTTCGGACACCACTACAGATTTTATTTTTCTTGCCGACCTGGTCGCTCATCACGCCCAGAATATGTATCACGGCTACGATATCGTTTCTTCCGCGCCATTTCGCGTCACTCGCAACAGCAATCTTTATCTGCAGGAAGAAGAAGCGCGGAATCTGCTCGAATCGGTGCGCGCCGAGCTGCACAACCGGCGCAAGGGCGATGCGGTTCGCATGGAGATCGAAGCCGACGCCGATCCCGAAATCATCGAGCGCCTCCGAACGGTTTTCGAACTCGATCCTTGGCAGGTTTTTCCGGTGAATGGTCCGGTAAATCTCTCGCGGCTGTTCAATGTCTACGAGCAGACGCCCCGCCCCGATCTTAAGTTCCGCTCGTTTGCCCCGCGCGAGTTGCGCCTTACCGCCAAGTCTCAGAGCTTATTCGAGGAACTTCGGCGGCATGACGTCTTGCTGCATCATCCCTACGATTCGTATGACGCCGTCATCTCGTTTATCGAATCGGCTGCGGAAGACGATGCGGTGCTTTCGATCAAGCAAACTCTCTACCGCACCAACGAACATTCGTTGATCGTTCCCTCACTCATTGACGCCGCGTCGCGAAAGGAAGTCACGGCCGTAGTCGAATTGAAGGCGCGCTTTGACGAGGCCCACAACATCCGCTGGGCGCGCGATTTGGAAGATGCCGGCGTGCAGGTGTTTCACGGACTGGTCGGTCTGAAAACGCACTGCAAACTTTCTCTGCTGGTGCGCCGCGATCCCGATGGGGTGCGCAGCTACGCACATATCGGAACCGGCAACTACAACGCCACCACTGCGCGAATCTACACCGATCTTAGTTTGTTCACGGCGAACCCGGAGATCACACGGGCCGTGCACGACGTTTTCAGTTTTCTCACCGCGTATGCCGAGAATCCCAGCTACGACCCGCTCTTGGTTGCTCCCCTCGATCTTGCGGAAAAAACGATTGCCCTCATCGACCGCGAAGCGGAGCACGCTCGCCAGGGCCGCCCCGGGCGGATCATCGCGAAGATGAACGCCCTGCTCGATAAGAACGTGGTGCAGGCGCTGTATCGCGCCTCCCAGGCCGGCGCTGAGATCGACCTGATTGTGCGCGGCATCTGTGCCTTGCGCCCGGGTGTGCGCGGCCTGAGTGACCGGATCCGCGTGCGCAGCATCGTGGGCCGCTTTCTTGAACACAGCCGCATCTACTACTTCGGCAATGGAGGCGAAGAAGAAATCTACATTGGCAGCGCCGACTGGATGCCGCGCAATCTCTACGAGCGGGTTGAAGTGCTGGTTCCGTTGCGCGACGAGTTTCTGCGCGAGCGGGTGCGTCGCGAGATTCTAGATGCCTACCTCGCCGATAACCGCAAGGCTCGCATCTTGCTGCGGGATACCACCTATATTCGCGCCTGGCAGCCGATGCACGGCAAACGCAATCGCAGACCGCCGACGGGCGCCGCCGCGTTCAGCGCTCAGGATTATCTGATCGGGGTAGCCGAAGGCAAGGAGCCCGCCGGGTTTGCGCCGCCGCCCATGCCTGCGAGGAAACGCAAAGCTCCAGCCGGAAGAGAAAGATAACCAAGAATCGCCATGATCCTATATTTCTTGCGTCATGCCAGCGCCGGCGAGCCCTTCGTCAATCCGAAGAAAGACGAGAAACGCGCGCTCGATAAAGAAGGGATCGAGCAGTGCGGCTTTGTAGGCCGCGCTCTGGCTGCGGTCGAAGCCCAGGTCGATCTCATCATTTCCAGTCCGCTGAAGCGCGCTACGCAAACCGCATCGTTGGTTGGCAACGAAATGGGCTACGAAGGAAAACTGCAGATTGAAGCCGCGTTGCGTCCGGGCGCCAGCTTCGCCGACTTCCGCCGTCTGCTTGAAAAATATGCGGGCCAGGAATCGATCATGGTCGTTGGACACAATCCCAATCTCAGCCAGTTCCTGGGAACAGTGATCAGCGAATCGGGCTGCGAAGCCTCCGTAGAATTGAAGAAGGGCGCTGTAGCCCGCGTGGACATGCGACGTAGCTCGGGCACTTTGCTCTGGTGTTTCACTCCAAAAACGCTGCGCACGCTTTACGCCACCGCGGTGGAAAGTTCACGCCCGAACACTTCCCTGAAGTAAGCGCAATCCTTCTCCACGGCCCATAATTCCAAATCCACTCCCATGCGCCGTCGCGGCAGCAGCGTCAAACGAACCTCAGCACCATGCAGAGTTACCCGCACTTTTTGCACGGCGCGGCTCCGGCCCAGGTTCAATGCGCGGGCCAGGCGCAAGAGCAAAATTGCTTTTTGCACGCCAGCGCGGTCGGCGGGATCGAGTGCCTTCATGGGAGGATCTTCAACAATCGGGCGCGATTTTCCGAGATAGCGAGCGATCGCCGCGATCAGCCTCCGCTGCTGTGGCGTGTAGCCTAGAATCTCCGAGTTCGAAATAATGTAATACGTGTGCCGGTGATGGCCGTTGCGGTTGACGTAATCGCCAACCTCGTAAAGCATCGCCGCCGCCGAAAGCCATTCGCGAAATTCCGGGGCCAGCCCATGCACTGTGCGTAGCGCGGAAAATAGAAGCATAGCGGAGTCGCGCACGTCGAGCGCATGTTTCATGTCCACGTGATAATGCGCGACCGCCCGGGTAATCGATTCCCAGCGCTCCGATTCAATCTGTTTTCCCGAGCGCGTGCTGCGATCATATTCGGCCGCCATCTGCGCAAGCAAACCATCGCGCAGCCCGAGCGCCGAATAGCGAAATCCCTTGAGATGACAGCGACTAAGCAACTCGTCATAGACCGCCGCGCCCGCCACAATAATTTCCGCTCGCCTTGGACCGATGCCTTCAATCTGCCGCCGCTGCTCTACCGGCAATCGGGCCAGCCTCTTCGCGATTCGCGTCATCTCAGCGGTGGAAACAACCAGGCGCTGGCGGGTTCCATTCTTTCGCAGCTTACTGGCAGCGGCCGTCAAGGCTGCGGCAGTTCCTGACGTGGCAATCACATTCTTAACCTTGGCCGCAACGATGCGAGGCGCAATCCGGTTCACCTCCCGAGCGACGAAGCCTTGCAGCCGTTTGAGTTCTCCTTTGCGCGGGGGATCGTGGCTCAGAAATTCGTCCGTCAGGCGAACCGCGCCCAGCGGCAGACTCACCAGATCGCGAATGTGGCCCCGCCATGAAACCGTCAACTCGCAACTGCCTCCGCCCAAATCCATCATGAGCGTAGGCGCGGCGTCCACTCGAAGGTTCGAAACCAAACCCAAGTGAATAAGCCGCGCCTCTTCGAGGCCTGAGACAATTTCAACATTCCATCCAGTCGCGGAGCGCACCCATTCGAGAAATGCCTGCGAATTGCGTGCGTCGCGCAGCGCGCTGGTGGCGACTACGCGTACGGTGTCTGTAACGATCTGTTGCGTGGCTCGGTGAAAACGGCGTAGAACCTTCACCGTCTCCGCCATGGACTCCGGAGTAAGAAAGCCTGAACGAAAAACGCCCTCGCCCAGGCGCGTAACTTCGCGGTCTTCGTGAACCGCGCGAAGCCGTCCTCGCGTGAGTCGCGCGATCTTCAGTCGAACGGAGTTGGAACCAATATCAACCGCCGCAAAGGTTGGCATGAGGCAAGGTCCACAGTTTACATGCCACGGCTCGTGCCGGTCATCCGCTGAATTTGATTATTGTTCGCGAGGTATGCGGGGGCAGATCTCAAGCCGCCGGGATCGTGAGACGATTCTTCGCTGTCGGTGCACGCCGGGGAGTTGCAACTGCGGCCACATTCGGTTTGGCCGGACTGCCTGCGCCGCGAACGTGTGAGGCGGATTGCGACTCAGAATGCGAAAGAAAGTGGGTCAACGCCGAAACTGCGTGACGGAATTTTGCTCCCGTTACATTGTGCAGCTCCGCTGCCAGCGACGACTCGCGCACGTCTCCCAGCTGGTCGGATGCGCTCTGGGTTAGGGTAAGCCAATCGTGCCAGTCGCCCACGGCATCCTGTAAGCGCTTGAGGCCGGCTATGAATTGCGTCGCCTCGGCAGACTTATCTGCAAACTCGGCGGCGTAGCGCGCTCGCTTGCTCAAGATTCGATATTGGTGCAGCACCGCTTCACTGAGAGGCGCGTCCGTACGCTCGATCCGCTCCAACATTCCTCGGGCTGCAGCCAACGGATCGCGGCTCGCTTCCGGACTAAAGCTCTTGTTGGCGCGCTTCAGACGCTTACGCAACTCCTGAACGGTTTCTCCGTCGGCCGCCTTCCGCAACTTTTTTTCTTGTTCGCTGCGAAGTTCGATCAGGCGGTTTACCAGTTGCGTCTTCCGCCTCGGCTCCTGCGAAACTTTCAAGGCTCGCAAGGCAGTCAGTTGTACGTCGAGATCACGCACCTTGCCGGCGCGTTTGCGGAGCCGGCCGAGGAGCTTCAGAAGCTTTTTCTGATTCCGATCCAGCCTCGGTGAAAGTTCGCCAAGTAAAGTCTGCAGCCGCCGCGTATCGGTACGGAAGCGGTGTACTTCTTTTGCCCGCGGCTTCGACGAGAGCTTGATCAGGTCCTGTTCAAGCTTCTCGAAAACAGCCTGGCTGCGTTTGCCGTCGACGCCCATAGACAGAATAGGAACAGAATCGAATTGGTAGACGAAAATACAGGCTTCCTGACAAAAAGGCAACCGGGAAAGGCCATGATTTTAACCTCCTGTTAACAGGATTCTGGTAAGGTTATGCACGCATGGCCAACTCTGCCTTCCATCGGCCTGATATGCTTGGTCCGCAACCCGCTGAAACCACGAAGCTTACGGCGGTTTCGTCGGCTGCCGGAGCAGTCGCACCACACCTTCGGGCGAACGGCGAGACTGGAGACAAGATCTTCAAGTTTCTCATGTTGTTATGTGGGTTGGCTGTGTTGGGCGTGCTAGCGCTGATCGTTTACGAGTTGATGCTGCGTTCGTCACTCTCCTGGCACACTTTTGGAATTAAGTTCTTTGCCGGCCAGGACTGGGATCCGGTGCAAGAGCACTTCGGTGCGCTTCCTTTCATTTACGGAACCCTGGTTTCTTCTTTCCTGGCCTTGCTCATCGCCGTGCCGTTGTCTGTGGGAGTCGCAGTCTTCACCACCGAAATGTGTCCGAAGGCGCTGCGCGGGCCGCTTTCGTTTTTTGTGGAATTGTTGGCTGCCATTCCCAGCGTGGTTTATGGACTCTGGGCGATCTTCGTGCTGGTACCGCTTTTGAGCGGCTACATCCAGCCTTTCCTTGCTCGCACCCTAGGTTGGACCGGCTTTTTTGACGGTCCGCCTTACGGCATCAGTATGCTCGCTGCCGGAATTATTCTGGCAATCATGATCATTCCGATCATTTCATCGATTACACGCGAGGTTCTGATGGTTGTGCCCCAGCATCAGCGCGAAGCTGCTCTGGCTTTAGGAGCGACGCGGTGGGAGATGATTCGGGTTGGCGTTCTGCGCAACGCGCGTGCCGGCATCATGGGTGGCATCATCCTGGGTTTGGGCCGCGCACTCGGCGAAACCATGGCTGTGACCATGGTGATTGGGAACACTCCACAGATTGTCAAATCGTTATTCGCGCCGGGACACACTATGGCCAGCGTCCTGGCCAATGAGTTCAGCGAGGCGACGGGTAACGTTTATCTCTCGGCTCTGATCGAAATTGGGTTAGCACTTTTTCTGGTCACGATCGTCGTGAATGCGCTGGCGCGTTTGCTGGTCTGGACCGTCACTGGCGGCCAGCCTTCGAGGGTGAATGGCTGATACGGTTATCACTCCTGCGCTGCATAGTGTTCCGCCCATTGCTTTGCGGCGCCGCCTTGTCAATCACTTAATGACCGGCGTGGCTGTGTTCACCGTCATTCTCGTTCTGGCGCCGCTCATCGCGATCTTTGGTTATCTTCTCTACCGCGGCATCGGTTCGATCAACTGGGCGTTTCTCACGCAGACTCCGAGGCCGGTAGGCGAAGCCGGAGGCGGGATGGCCAATGCAATCGTTGGCTCGGCCTTCATCCTCGCGCTGGCGAGTATTCTTGGAGTGCCAATCGGAGTGGGTGCGGGTATTTACGTTGCGGAGTACGGCCGCAACCGCTTTGGCGATGCCATCCGCTTCACCGCCGACGTGCTCAACGGCGTGCCTTCCATTGTGATTGGCATCGTTGCCTACTCGATGGTTGTTCTTTACCAGAAGCATTTCTCGGCATTGGCTGGCGGCGTGGCCCTGGCAATCATGATGATTCCTACGATTACGCGCACCACCGAAGACATGCTTCTGCTCGTGCCTCACGCTTTGCGCGAGGCCGCGTATGGACTGGGCATTCCGCGCTGGCGGGCGACTCTTTCCATTACTCTGCGCACCGCTACCTCTGGCGTGATTACCGGGATTATGCTGGCCTTCGCCCGGGTTGCCGGAGAAACCGCTCCGCTGCTTTTTACCGCTTTCGGTAATCAGTTCTGGAATCTTCGCGCCAACCAGCCCACCGCAGCGCTGCCTCTGCAAATTTTCACCTACGCCATTTCTCCTTACGACGAATGGCACCGGCAGGCTTGGGCGGGAGCACTCGTGCTCATCATTCTCATTGTCACTGCCGTCGCTGCCGTGCGCTACGTCGTGCGTCGCGGTACCTTTGGAGCCGCATAGTTTATGGGGGTTGGAATCAAGGTCGAAAACCTGAATGCCTGGTACGGCAAGAACCAGGCATTGTTTGACGTAAAGTTGACCATGGCGGCCAACCACGCCACCGCGCTGATCGGCCCTTCGGGCTGCGGCAAGTCGACGTTCATTCGATGCTTGAATCGCATGCATGAGACCATCCCGGAGGCGCGAGTGACTGGGAGTGTCCGCATCGGCGACGTTGATGCCTACAACGGCACATCGGCTACGCAACTTCGGCGGCGGGTTGGAATGGTGTTTCAAAAAGCTAATCCGTTTCCCACCATGTCGATCTATGACAACGTGGCTTCCGGGCTGAAGCTCAATGGCTTCAGCGATCGTCGTAAGCTCGACGAAGTTGTCCAACGATCGCTCGAAGTCTCGGCGCTATGGGACGAGGTGAAAGATCATGTCCACAAGAAATCGGGCTCGAGTCTTTCAGGAGGCCAGCAGCAGCGCCTGTGCATCGCGCGAGCCTTGGCGGTCGAGCCCGAGGTCCTGCTCATGGACGAGCCCTGCTCCGCGCTCGATCCTATCTCCACCGGCAAGATCGAAGAGTTGATCTTTCAGCTCAAAGAGCGGTATACCATCGTTATAGTGACGCATAACATGCAGCAGGCGGCGCGCGTCGCGGAGTTTACGGGATTCTTCCTGTTAGGTAAGATGATCGAATTCGATAAGACAGAAAAGATATTTACCAAACCGTCGGACAAGAAGACGGAAGATTACATCACCGGACGGTTTGGATAAAACTCTTATCAGGATGGGTCGGATAAGAGAGTTCAGATCAAAATTAGAAAGGTTGGATAATGCGCACGCGCTTTCAGCAAGGCCTCGACGATCTGCGCCAGAAGTTGCTCCGCATGGGTGGACTGGCGGAGCAGGCGGTGGATCGTGCGCGACAGGCCTACATTGATCGTGACCTCACCCGCTGCCAGATGGTTCTCGAGGGCGAGAGCCTGATCAACACGGCGGAGCGGGAAATCGACGAGGCTGCTTTCGATCTGCTCGCCATGCAGCAGCCCATGGCCGTGGATCTGCGCTTCATCCTTGCTGTAACTAAAATTAATTCTGACCTCGAGCGCGTCGGCGACCAGGCGGTAAACATCGCCGAGCGCGTTATGGACATGGCCGAGCTTCCCGCCGCCGATCTGCCGGTCGATATTGCGCGCATGGGAGCAGCCGTGAGCGCCATGGTTCGCCGGGCGCTCGAAGCTTTCATCGAAGGCAAAGCTGAGCTCGCGCAAGCCGTCCTCGAGATGGATAACGTGGTCGATCGCATGAAAGATGATGCCTTCATCCAACTGGTGAAGACGATGAACCAGCGTCCAGACGTGGTTCGGCAGGCTCTCGACGCGCTACTCGTAGCCCGCAACCTGGAACGAGTCGCCGACCACGCGACCAACATCGCCGAAGATGTGATCTTCTGGGTACAGGGCGCCGACGTTCGTCACAATGTGAACGCCGCAGAAGAGCATTCCGACTCCGGCCCTACGCAGCAGTTGCCGACGCGCGCTTCCGGAGTCTAGGAGTGCGCCATAAACCGCTCTGTCATCCTGAGCGGAGACGACTGATTCACGAAGCGAATCAGTCCGTGTAGTCGAAGGACCCTTTTCCCATGAGCGGCACCGTCGCCTCTACGGGGAGTTTCCAGCAGAGTCCGCAATGTTTGTCTTGACGTCGCTTTGACCGAACCTTCCTGCATCCGTTACGCTGATTTCGTTTCATGCTGTCGCAGATCAAACCTGCAGAGGTCTTGTGAACCAAATCTCCCGCGTCGTTTTTGTGATTGCCTTCCTCGCCGTTCTGAATTCGCTTCCCGCGCAGGAGAGCCGCCCCGACAACTCCACTATCCAATTGCCCAGCAGCAAAATCCTTACCACGCCGTCCCCTGGCCGCATCGGTAGCACTAACAGTTTTCCCGCTACCATCACCCTCAGTCCGGATGGCCGTTATGCCGCGCTTTTGAACAACGGCTATGGCACGCAGGAAACAATGGCGATGCAATCGATTGCTGTTCTCGATCTCAAGATCAATCAGCTCGCCGATTTTCCTGACAAACGCTTTGGCGAAGAGGTTCACCAGAGCTTTTTCCTGGGGCTGGTCTTCTCTTCCGATGGCAGGCATCTTTACGCCTCCGTGGGGTCGATTACTGATCCCACTGGAGAAAAGCCGCCCGACACCGGCAACGGCATCGCAGTCTATAGCTTCACCGCCGGCAAAGTTGTGCCGGAGCGATTCATCGCCATCGCACCACAACCGGTTGCCGTCGATAAGAAGGTTGCCATCGGATTACGCAAAACGCCGCCGGGAAGCGCCATTCCGTACCCTGCAGGATTGGCGCTTATTTCAGCCGATGCAGATAAGGCTCACGATCACGACCGCTTGCTCGTAGCCAACAATCTTTCCGACAATGTCGTGCTGCTCGATGTCATTACGGGTAGAGTACTGCAGAGTTTCGACCTCAACACCACCAATTTGATTCCGTCTTCTTTCCCTTACGCGGTCATTGCCACGCGCGATGGACGCCGCGCCTGGTGCAGTCTGTGGAACGCTTCCCGCATCGCCGAATTGGATCTGACCAGCGGCAAAGTAGTTCGATGGATCAAGTTTCTCCTGCCCGACGATCCGATCGCGCCCGGCTCTCATCCCACGGCCATGCTGCTCAGTCCCGACGAAAAGCTCCTCTACGTAGCGTTGTCGAATGCCGATTCCGTTGCCGTGGTCTCAACTGAAAAAGGCGAACTGATTGCCTCGCTCGACACCACGGTTCGAAATCAGCGATATCCCGGCAGCTATCCTAGCGCCCTGGCACAGTCGGCCGATGGCAAGCGGCTTTTCGTCGCGGACGCTTCCTCCAATGCGGTCGCTGTCTTTGATACGTCAAACGCTCAATCGACCTTCGATCCCCACGATACTGCTGGCGCAGTCTTCAGGTTGTTCGCTCTCGGCTTCATCCCGACCGACTGGTATCCCAGCGCACTCGCGGTTCAAGGCGACGATCTCCTCATCACCACTGCCAAAGGAGTGAGCACAGGCCCTAACAAAGGCATGGGCAAGACTGCCTACGAAGGCCGTCACCACTCGCATCCCTACATTCCCACGCTGCTTCGTGGCTCCATCGCGCGTCTGAATATTCCTTCCACTCTCGGCAAGCTCGAAGAGCTTACCCGCACCGTCGAGCAGGACAACCTGCTTCATCAAAATCCCGGAGCTATTCCGTTTGCCGCCGGCAAGAATCCCATCAAGCACGTCATTTATGTCATCAAGGAAAACCGCACTTACGATCAAATTCTCGGCGATTTGAAACTCGGCGAACAGAAGATTGGCGATGGAGATCCCTCCCTCACAATGTATGGCGCCGACATTACGCCCAACGAACACAAGCTCGCGCTGCAGTTCGGCGTGTTAGACAATTTCTATGACAGCGGAGAAGTTTCCGGCGACGGTCATCTATGGTCGAATGCGGCCATCACCAGCGACTACAACGAAAAAACCTGGCAGATCGCTTACCGCGGCAAAGAGCGCACTTACGATTTCCAGGGCACCGTCGCCGATGAGTATCCGCTCGACAACAACCAGCCCGATATCGACGACCCCGCCACAGGTTTTCTTTGGGACAACGTCGCCCGCCACGGACTCACTTATCGCGACTACGGCGAGTTCGTGAACGCGGAATGGTGCAACAAAATCCGCAAAGCATCGACGCCCAAGCAGGGAACTCCTTCCGCGCAGGAGGTCGAGTGCCCGAGGACTGATCTTCATCAGGGCGACGCTCTTCCGCCAAACGTTGGAGATCCGCATTCTGCGCCGAGCCCTTACCCCTGGGCTGTGCCTCTGTTCAAAGGCGTCAAACCCAGCAAGGCGGTGTTGCGCGATCATTTCGATCCGCTGTTTCCCGACTTCAATACCGACTATCCCGACCAGCTTCGCGCCGACGAATTTCTGAATGAGTTCACGGCCTACACGCGCGCCCGCGAAGCTAACGAAAGCGCAGACTTCCAATTGCCCGCATTCGTGCTGCTTTATCTTCCCGACGATCACACCGGCGGCACGCGTCCCGATCGTCCGCGCCCAGCAGCGTCGGTGGCCGACAATGATCTCGCCCTTGGCCGAGTCGTGGATGCTGTCTCGCATAGTCCTTACTGGGATGACACCGCTATCTTCGTCCTCGAGGACGACGCGCAGGATGGCGGCGACCACGTCGACGCCCACCGTTCGATCGCCTTCGTGGTCAGCAAGTATTCGCCGGGATTCGCCTCCGCGCCATACGTTGATCATCGCTTTTACACGACGGTCAACATGATTCACACCATGGAGATGCTGCTCGGGCTGCCGCCGATGAATCAGAATGATGCCTACGCCCCAGTGATGGGGCCGATGTTCTCCGGGCAAGGCACTCAGCCCGCGTTTCAGGCTGACTATCGTAATCTTAAGAATGGCTTGATCTACGAGATCAACAAACGCGACGCCCGCGGCACCAACGACTCGACGAAAATGGATTTCTCCCGTCCTGACGCCGCCGGAGCCGCGAACCTCAATCGTGTTCTCTGGCAGGACCAGAAGGGTGACACAGCCCCACCCGTGCCCAAACATGCGGTTATTCCAGTTGGAGGGGACTAGAACCTGGAGCCTTGCCCACCGGAGCGGCGGACCGTCTGATCCGGGATATTGCGTCCATGGGGCAGTATCTAGCCGACGCAGTCTCACATGGCTTTCTGCTCCAAACGAAAAGTCACCTCCCGCCAACCTCGTTACCAGTAATCTCCTCCGGCTTCCTGCCGATAGACCTACTTGAGCGGAGTCATGCACGATCTACGAGCCCCAGTAATGATCCGGGTGGATGTGTCGTGGGTTGACGAAAGCGGTAGTGTGCAGACAACTCGCGCATGCATCGATGATAAATCGGTTGGGGGAGCATGCATACGGATCAAAATACCAATCGCTATAGGCTCCAAGCTGAAGATTCAAGGGCCGTGGGAGCAGTTCTCAGGCACCGTCAAGTACTGCCGCAGCGAGGACAGAGAATATTTTGTAGGCATACAACGGGACCCGAGCCTCAATGTCCCATTAGTACCCGCGCAGGCCGCCGCTCAACCGGTTACTTCCGCGCCCCTGCTTCTCGAACCTGCCAATGCGGCTCGTGTTCCAAATACAACCTTGGAGCTGGAGAGCGTGCCGAAACCGCGGGAACGCAACCGGGTCGAAATGTTCCCCAAGAGGCCAGACCCAGAAGGAATCCCGCTCGTTCGGCCAGTAGGCAGCAATGCATCGATGCCTCCACCGCGAGGGTTTGGGCGTAAAACAACCCACCGGGAGCGGCCCGGTATTTTGCAGCCGCAGATCTCTTCGCCATCGCCGAGCTCCTATGCTCGACCGATTGAACTTCAGGCGAGCCAGCCGCCAGCACGGCTGGACGTCGGCAAGGAAAGGAAACGTATGTCAAGCAAATGGTTTGGAATGTCATCCCGGCACAACAAGCAGGAGAACTCCAGAACGAACGGCGATGAAATTAGCAACGTCTCAGACAAGAAGGGGGATTTCATGGCTCCATCAGTGACTCAACCAACGGAAAAAACTTCGGCGCAGTCTTCGCGGTCGGTCCCAAGCTTTCAGGTCCAGTTGTTGCCGGTTGAAGATATCTACCGCGCGGCCGGGATCATCAATCCACCCAAGGGGTACAGCGTTAGCAAGGTCGTTGAGATGCTACGTAGCGAACATATTCGCGGATTGTCGCCTGAAATGAAGCGGGCCGCCGTCTTGATGGCCCTCGATGCCGCGGGCGTTCCCCTTGCCCAAGTGCAGCAGGACGCCAAAGCGCGCAAGGAAGCTTTGGATTCCTATGAGGCCGCGCAAACCGAGCAGGTCGACGGAGAGTGGGCCAGGAAAGCTGAGGAGGTCAGTCAGATTCAGGCTGAACTGGAGAGCATCAAGGCCCACTACCAGGCACGCATCACCCGCAATCTCGAAGGCGTGGCCCGCGAGAAAGCCACCTTCAGTACCTGGCAGACGATGAAGCAGCAGGAAGTGGAAAGCATGGTCGAGGCCGCCGAACTATGCTCAAAAGCGATGGACACCAAGCCTGCTCCGGCCCCGCCTAAACCCCCGGAAGCAAGTGCAGCCGCAGCAGGGGGCGAGGTGTAAATCTATCGTCTGTGAGCGATTGGAGCTGCTTACTTGTGATGTAAAAGATCGTCTGCGAACGATTCGCAATCTCAAACGGATCGCCGTCTGATCGAGCACCATCCCGGCGCTCGACACCGCTGCACTTGGCCCACGCTCTCCGCAGCTTTACACTAGATAAGTGAAGCTTGCGCTCGGCCAAATCAACCCCACCGTCGGAGATTTCTCTGGCAATGCCGCCAAGATCATCGACTTTTCCCGCCGCGCCCAAAGCGTCGGCGCCGGACTGATTCTTTTTCCCGAGCTTTCTGTCTGCGGCTATCCGCCCCGGGATTTGGTCGAGCGTCCATCGTTTCTCGCACGCAATCGAGAATCAGTCGAGCGCATCGCTGCACAGACTCAAGGCATCTCCGTAATCTGCGGATTAGTCACCCCCGCCGATTCTGAAACCGGCAAGTCCGCGATGAACTCTGCTGTGCTTTTGCAGGATGGCAAAGTTGCCTTCGTGCAATCGAAGATGCTTTTGCCCACTTACGACGTATTCGATGAAATGCGCAATTTCGCGCCTGCCAAGAGTCAGAGCTTGTTCCCCTTCTGCGGCAACCGCATGGCGCTCACCATCTGCGAAGATGCCTGGAACGACAAGCTCTTCTGGCCCAAACGCCTTTATACGGTCGATCCCATCGAGGCGCTCATTCGCACCGGCGGCAACTTCGTGCTCAATATCTCCGCATCGCCTTTTTGGATCGGCAAACGCGAACTGCGCCGCGACATGCTGGTCTCCATCGCCCGCCAGTACAAAGTTCCGGTCGCGATGGTCAACCAGGTCGGCGGCAATGACAGTCTGCTGTTCGATGGCTCCAGCATCGTTCTCAATGCGGAAGGTAAAGTCATTGCGCAAGGATTATCGTTCGAAGAAGATCTCATCTACTTTGATTCCAAGATTCTCACCGGCGACCTGCATGAACGGATCGAAGGCGAGGAAGCCAGCGTCTATGCCGCGCTGGTGCTCGGCACGCGCGACTACATGCGCAAGTGCGGATTTCAAAAAGCGATCGTTGGGCTCAGCGGTGGAATCGATTCGGCCCTCACCGCCGTCATTGCTGCAGATGCGGTCGGCCCGGAAAATGTAATTGGAGTCGGCATGCCGGGTCCGTATTCATCGTCCGGTTCGATCGACGACGCCCGCGCGCTGGCTAAAAATCTTGGCATCCGTTTTGAATTGCTCTCAATCAATCAGGTCGTCGGCGCGTACCGGCAAACTTTGCAGGAAGTCTTTGCAAGCCGGAAGGAAGATGTGACCGAGGAGAACATCCAATCGCGTGCTCGCGGCACGCTGCTGATGGCGCTCTCCAACAAACTCGGCGCGATTGTCCTTTCTACCGGCAACAAGAGCGAATTGGGTGTGGGCTACTGTACACTTTATGGCGATATGGTCGGAGGTTTGGCAGTCATCTCGGATGTGCCGAAGACGCTTGTTTACCGGCTTAGTCATTATGTGAATTCGCGCCGCCCGGCGATTCCACCGGCTACGCTGGAGAAGCCGCCGAGCGCGGAGTTGAGGCCCAATCAGAAAGACAGCGACTCGCTGCCGCCTTATGAAATTCTCGACGCCGTGCTGGAAGACTATGTGGAAGATGCACACTCCGCCGAGCGTATCGCTGCCGATCGCGGATTCGATATCGAAGTGGTTCGCCGGGTTGTGGGCATGGTGGACCGAGCCGAGTACAAGCGCCAGCAGGCGGCACCGGGGATTAAGATTTCTCCCAAAGCCTTTGGTTACGGCCGCCGTTTTCCGATCGCCGCGAAGAGCGAAGTGTGAGAGGATTCGCCGCGAAGATTTTCCGATTGCCCAACAATTTCTGATTTGCATTTTGAAAGGAAACTCATGCGCAATTCTTATGTTCTGATATTCATTCTCTTGTTTGCGGGCGCCATGGCCACCGCTCAATCGCCGGCTCCAACGAAACCCGCGGATGGTTCGACGGGGGCACCGGCTCTTAATCTTCCTTCCGAAGCCACGGTCGATTCTTTCATGCAGCAAACCTTCGGTTACGAGGCGCAGGTGAGTTGGAAGATTGCCAGCATCAAGCCCGCGCCCGTCCCTGGCCTGGTTCAGGTTGATGTGGTTCTCGCCACGCCTCAGGGCCAACAAGCCAGCCGCTTCTATGTGACGGCGGATGGCGAGCATGCGGTGGTCGGAGACATCATTCCATTCGGAGCTAAGCCGTTTGATCCGACAAAGAAAGCGCTGGAGAAGGGAATCTCCGGCCCTTCACGCGGTCCGAAGGATGCTGCGGTTACCATCGTCGAGTTTGGGGACCTGCAGTGTCCAGCTTGTAAAGCGGCGCAGCCCGCGATTGAAGCATTAGTTACGGCGGAGCCTAAAGCCCGCTTCGTATTCCAGAACTTCCCTCTGGAGATGCACAACTGGGCGGCAAAAGGAGCTGCTTACGCCGACTGCGTGGGGCACGCGTCGAACGAGGCATTCTGGAAGTTCGTGGCAAAGACCTACGAGACGCAAGCCGACATCACGGCTGAAAACGCGGACGAAAAGCTTACTGCTCTTGCCGACGGTGCAGGCGTGAAAGGCGCGGATATTGCAGCCTGCGCGACAACTCCCGTCACCAAAGCTCACGTGGACGCATCCCTCGCTCTAGGGAAAGCAGTGAACGTTACAGGCACACCTACTCTCTTTATCAACGGCCGCACCATCGGAAACGTGGGCCAGGTTCCCGCCGATTCACTCAAAGGATTGGTGGACTTCGCCGCAAAAGAGGGCAAGTTGTGAATCTCCTAGCGCTGGTACAGACCGGTAGCGTCCAACGATGTGTAGTTAGGACACTGCGCAAGATCTTGCACCTTGACCGTAGGCCCGAGACGAGGGATCAATCCCAAGATCTTCAGTGCGCTTATCCTCCCGTATCATCTGCAGTGAAACTCTGCGCGTGATTTGCGTCGGATCTAGGAGCGCAACTCGAAATCGACGAGTTCCCAGGGGAATCCCAATGGCACGGACGAAGACACGAGATCTAAAACGGAGTATCCCGATGGCGGTGTGGATCGTCTCCCTGTTTGTTATGGCAGCAGCGATGGCTTCGCCTGCGCAGAGCTTCAAGACTCTTTACAACTTTTGCGGCGGACTTGGGGAAGAGTGCAGCGACAGTGTTTACTTCGCCACTCTGGTTCAGGGCACCGATGGGAATTTCTACGGGACCGCCTACAGTGGCGACGCATCCCATGTCGGTGGCCAAGGCATGGTCTTCAGCATCACTCCCGGGGGCGCGCTGACGCCGCTCTACAGTTTTTGCTCCCAAACCGGGTGTACGGACGGCAGCAATCCCACATACGGGTTGGTGCTGGGTAACGATGGGAACTTCTATGGAACCACCTCAAACGGAGGGTTGTCCTCGGGTGTCTGCGAGCACGGTTTCGGCGCAGGCTGTGGCACCGTCTTCAAGATAACTCCGCAGGGCGTATTGACTACGCTGCACACTTTCGACTTCACCGACGGTGCGTACCCTTATGACGCGTTGATTCAAGGCACGGACGGGAACTTTTATGGGACAACCTTCGGGGGCGGTAACGCGTGCTCCTCCATTTACTCGCCCTATGGGTGTGGGACAGTCTTCCGAATGACGCCGGAGGGCAAGCTGACGACCCTGCACAGCTTCGACGGCACAGATGGCCAGGGCCTTTACGGTGGGCTGGTGCAAGCCACCGACGGAAACTTCTATGGGACTACATACTCGGGCGGGACCAATGCCACCTGTAACACTTACTGTGGTACGCTCTTCAAAATCACCGCCAAAGGCGTGCTGACCACGCTGCATACCTTCAACGGCGCCGATGGCTCAAATCCTTTCGGGCCGCTGCTGCAGGCTGCCGACGGAAACTTCTACGGGACCACCATATCGGGCGGGGCACAGAGCTATAACCGCGGCACGGTCTTTCGAGTTACTGCCAAGGGCGCCATCACGACGTTGCACAGCTTTTGCTCCTCAGCCAACTGCTCTGACGGCTACTGGCCCCAGGCAGGGCTGATACAAGCCACCGACAGTAATTTCTACGGAACGGCGGAGGTCGGCGGGGTCAACGGCTCTGGCACCGTCTTCCAGATTACCCCGAGCGGCACCCTGATCGCGCTGCATAGCTTCGCTCACACTGAAGGACAGTACCCCTTTGCTGGAGTTCTGCAAGCCACCAGCGGAAAGTTCTACGGTTCGACCTCCCAAGGCGGCAAGAGCGACTGCGGCGGGTTCGGCTGCGGCACCATCTTCGGAGTGAGTGTCGGGCTTGGTCCGTTCGTGAAAACGGAGCCGACGTCCGGCAAAGTGGGAACGAGCGTCGTTATTCTCGGGAGTAATCTAACTGGCTCGACCGCCATCAGCTTTAACGGGGCAGCGGCGTCATTCACCGTCGTGTCGGGCAATGAAATCACAGCCACGGTTCCCACTGGCGCGACCACTGGCACGGTTGTGGTGACGACGCCGAACAAGACGCTGAAGAGCAATGTCGCGTTTCGGGTGACGCCATAAACAACCGATGAGCAACGTTGTTGAATTGCAGGTTTGAAAGCCGATGCCGGGAAGCCAGCACGCTATTTTTCGCTGACCCAGATCTCATCCGTCGCGCGGTCGTGGTTGGCTACGATATGCGGCGTAATGATGATGAGCAACTCGTCGTTCTCAATCATCTTGTTGTTATCAAGAAGAGCTTGATTGAATCCCGGAATGCCCGAGAGGCCGGGAAGACCAGCCATCGAGTTCTGATCCGTGGTTGAGATTTGGCCCGCAATCACGGCGGGCTCGCCATCGCGCAGGCGTATGCCGCCTTTGTACTCCTGGTTCGAAATCACAGGCGCGCCATTCGAGCTTTGCCCGGTCAGCGCTCGAACTTGCAGTTCGAGCGCCACGGTCACGTCTCCATTGCCATGAATCGCCGGTTTTACCTTAAGGTTCAACCCGAGATCCTCGTAACTGACCGACGGAAACGGCGGGACATAGCTCTGGTTTCCCAGCACCGCGGAAATCGCGGGTGAGTTGGCGATGGGAGCGTAGCTGGCAGTCAGGACGGGATAGCGCTCGCCCAGGTGGAAGGTGGCGTCCTTGCCTTGCGCGGCGCGCAGGGTAGCGCGCTGCAGGCTGCGTGCCCACGATTCGTTGAGTGAGAGTGCCGCCTTAAGTTGATCGAGGCTTACGCCGGAGAAAGTCAGGCCGCCGCCGAACGTCGCCAGCGGCTGGCTGAAAATCGATCCCGACTGCCCCTGCAGTTGAGCCAGCAGCCCGGATAGCGCGGAACTCCCTGCCTGATTGATGCCGCCGGAAGAAATCAGCTGGTTGACCAGCGACGAGACGCTTTGCCCGCCAAGCGCTGCCAGAGCGGCGACCGGAATGTTGTACATGTTGAAAGTATCCGGAAGGTGCATGCCGATTTCGCGGGTGAAGGTGTGACTGATCTGGTAAACCTCCATATCGAAGGCCACCTGCGGCCTTTCGCTGGTCAGTTGCTGCACCAGCTTCGTGCAAGCGGCCAAGGTTGCCTGGGGCGCGCGGACCTCCACGGTTCCGATTTGTCCAGAACTGATCTTCTGAAAGTCGCAGATATTCCGCAGCGAAGTCACCAGCTCAGTTGCTTCTTGCGGAGTGGTCGCGCCCGGCACCTTGAAAGTGGCGAGTGACATGCGGTCGAACTGCTTGTGATTCTCCGTGTTATCGGCTGCGATCAACATCTGGTGCGCATCGAGCGCAGCCCACATCGTCTTGCTGGCGCGGCATGCCAGGTTCAGCGCCGTTGAGAAATCGACATCGTCCACAAAAAACCGCACCTGCTTCGCCGGTACTGAATCGTCGAACTGCGCAGCGACACCGTAGGAAGAGCCCACCTCCTTAAACAGGCCGCGCACATCTCCGTGATAGTGAAACGAAGCTCGGTCGGTTTTCGGGTTCAGGTGGATTTCGGTAGAATCGGCCACTGCCGTCGGCAAACTCAGCGGAGCAGCTGGGTCGCGAAGCGCTTCCTCCAGCCGCTTTTGCGTGTACTGGTTGTCGGGGTCGAGCTTTAACGCAGCGCGAAACTCCAGCGCAGCCGGTTCGCGCTGGGCGTCGGCCATAAGCGCGTCGCCGCGCTCCGTGTGCTGAAAAACCATCTGCGACTTCGCCACTTCGCGCGCTGAAAGGAACTGCACATTCTGCGGAGCCAGCCGCGCCGCCTGATCGAACTGTTCGAACGCTTCCTCAAAATGCTTGCCGTCCTCCAGCTTCAATCCGCGGGCGTAAGCATTGCGCGCCTGTTTCAGATCTTTTTTCGTGGGCGCGCAATTGATGCCGCCGGGCACGCCGTTGCCGCAAGTGACAGAGCTCTTTGCCGCGGGGACGACGGCATCGTCGGCAGCAAACAACGGCAAGGCCGCCAGAACCGCAATCAGAAAGAGTTGGAGAAAGGACGACCGCATCCGCTTGATTTTACCCTGCCGCCTGCTTCTAGCCGATTACCTATTAGTGCCGGGTACCTTCGGTAACCCGATCCGGCAGACCGCACGTTCAGAACGGAACAGCACAGTTTTCTTGCAGAAAGCTATGACAGCATGAGCCGCTCGATGGTGCGAGCCTTGCCGGTTTTCTCATCGCAGTCGATGACCACAGCGCAGAGCCGGACATCGCCGGTCGCAGGCTCAAAGCGCACAGGCATGCCGTTGAGAAACTTGTTCACCACCAGCTCTTTCTTCACGCCGATCACGCCATCATAAGGGCCGGTCATGCCCACGTCGGTGACGTAGGCGGTCCCGTTCGGCAACACTCGTTCATCTGCCGTGGGCACGTGAGTATGCGTTCCAACCACCGCGGTCACGCGTCCGTCGAGGTACCAGCCGAGCGAAATCTTCTCTGAAGTCGCCTCGGCGTGGAAGTCGACGAAAATTATCTTGGCGTCGATTTTCTTCAGGAGTTGGTCGGCGACGCGAAAGGGATCGTCATTTGCAGCCATGAAGACGCGCCCCTGCAGGTTGATCACGGCGTACGGCACCTTCTCCTTGTGGCCCTGATACATGCCCCAGCCCGGCATGTCCGCAGGATAATTCGCAGGTCGAAGGATGCGGCGCTGCGGACTGTTTCCCTTGCCATCGACCATCTGGAAGTAGTCGAAAATTTCACGCTTGTCCCAGACGTGATTGCCGGTGGTGATTACGTCGATGTCGAGTTCAAAAAGTTCCTCAGCGAGAGCCGGAGTGATGCCAAAACCCGCTGCCGAATTCTCACCGTTGGCAACGATGAGATCAACTGCATGGTCGCGGACGATGCCCGGCAGTCGTTCTTTCACGATGGTGCGTCCGGGCCGTCCGAAAATGTCGCCGATGAAAAGAATCCGCATGACTGGCAGGTAATTGTGATGGTAACACGCGCCGTCGGCGGTTCATTTTGCTTCCCAGACCAGCTAATTCTGCGTGGTTGCAAGCTCAGCCGCGCGTAAAAAATCGTAGTTCCCCGCCGGATTCAGCTGCACATTTCGGACCCGTTTGTTGTGGACGATGACATTGTCGAGATACCACAAGTCGATGTAGGGAAGTTCCTCTGCCAAAATTTGCTGCACCTCGGCGTAAATCGGCTTGCGCACATTGGAATCGATTTCGCGCCGCGCCTGGTCGATGAGTGCATCCACTTTCGCGTTTGAATAATGGCCGCGGTTCGCCCCGTTTGGGGGGAATCTCGACGAGTGAAATACGTAGAAGATATCGGGATCCTGGTTGCCGCCAACCCAGCGCAATCCGTAAAGCTGAAATGCTCCGTGAACGACATCGGCAAGAAATGTAGCCGATTCAAAGCTGCGAATGTCGAGCGCAATCCCAACTTCGCGCAACTGCTGCTGCATGACCGCGACCATCAAACGCGTGCTCTCCACCGTGGACGTTTTCATGGTGATGTGAAAGCGCACGCCGTTTATTGGAGGATACCCGGCAGCGTCCAGAAGTTGGCGCGCCTTTTCCGGATCGTGATCATAGGGCGGTACGTCCCCGTTGTACGCCCAGCTTTGCGGCGGCAGAACGCTGCGCGCAGGCTGCGCTTGCCCACGCCATAGATACTCGATCATCGGTCGCCGGTCGAGGGCATACGCAATCGCCTGGCGCACCCGCACATCCTGCAGAATAGGATCGCGCAGGTTGAAGCCGAGATACTGAATCTCGGTGCCGGGTGCTCGTTCGACAGCAAGAAACGGTTCGCGCTCCAGAGTCAGCACGGTGTCCGGCGTCAGCGAATTGATGGATAAATCTCCGGTGCCTTTGCGCAACTCAAGAGCTTCCGTAGTCGCATCCGGGACGATCGCAAAGCGCACGTGAGCCAACTTCGCCTTCTCGCCCCAGTAGTCGTCGTTGCGTTCGATGATGACTTCCTTGTCGGTTTCGGCGGCGACAAACTTGAATGGTCCGGAGCCGATGGGGTGGTTTGCGATCTCGCTTCCGCTTCCGAAAGGCACAATCCCGATCGCACCATCGGAAATATTCCAAAGCAGCGCCGCGTCCGGTTCTTTCATGCGGAAGAGCACCGTGAAATCATCCGGTGTGTCGATGTGATCGACGAAGCGGTACGTCGACGTCTTGGCGCTGCGAATCTTGCCGGTGAGTAGTGAATCGAAGGTCCACTTCACATCGCGCGCGGTGAGTGGACGCCCGTCATGAAATCTCACGCCGTGGTGCAGATGAAAAACATAAGTACGCAGGTTGGGAATTTCCCAGCGCTCGGCGAGTCCCGGGGCCACGTCGAAGTTGTCGCCGCGTGATAGAAGGTCATCGAAAATCAAGTTGTCGATACGCTCCGATTGCGCATCCACGCCAATCCTCGGGTCGAGATTGGTAGGACTCGATTCGATGAGCATCACCAGCGTGTTCGGGTCAGCCTGGTGAGAGCAGGAGAGCAGGGAAGCAAGCAAAGTAACAGCGGCTATAACTGTGGAAATTCGCAGCATCACAGGCAGTCCGCGCACATCTGCAAGAGCTGGTTTGTCGTGTTCCAGTTGCGCGTCGTGGTGACGACAGACAGGACGCGGTCGAAAGGCGCCTTCATCAAACTGCTTTGCGCAGTCCCATTCGGGAGGTAGAGGTAAATTTCCTTCCCGAGGCAGCAGGAGCGATCCGGCTTCATCGTCATCGTCTCCAGCTTCTCCAGAGCGGATGATGCGGGCGCATTCGACAAGAACATTACGTGGAGTTTTGTGGGATCGATCCCGCGATCTTTCAGGAAAGGATTGTTTGCAATCGTCTGTTTCATTTCGTCCCCGGTTCTCAAGACGACTGAGACCGAATGGCCAAAGTCGCCCAGAATTCGCTCTTCGATCTTCTTGGACAACGACGACGCGGAGACTCTGCCTGCTTTGAATACTACATTTCCGCTCTGGATATAGGTCGCAACCCCGTCGAGGCCAAGTGCTTCAAACGATTTTCGAAGCTGATCCATCTTGATCCGCTTGTTTCCGCCAACGTTGATTCCGCGAAGCAGTGCAATGTAGATCGACATAAGTCAGCAAAAGGTTTCTTACGAGTTTCGAATCAACGATACGAGATTTTACCGAGCACCGCCGGTCGATTTGCTCCGGTCGCTGAAGGAACGTTCGATGCCCGATTGTGCCAGGTCTCGTGCGCTAAAACAGCGAAAGCCACCGCTTCTTTCGCTGCGGAAGGCAGGCCGAATTCGTCGGAGAAGCGCAGCCGCAAGCCGAGGTTCGCGAGCTCATTGGTCAACATCGCAACGAGCGTCGAATTCTTAGCTCCGCCGCCGGAGAGAATCATTTCTTGAAAGTGTGCTTTCATAGGTTTTCCCGGCGATCCCGAAACCGCCAGCACAAACCGGCGAAGCGCATCGGCAATCGATCTGGCGGTCAGGGCCGTCGCGGTCACAACTATGTCGGATTTCGCCGACCGTCCGCAGTTGCGAACAAATTCGGTCACAAACCCCCGCCCGAACTCTTCGCGGCCGGCGGTTTTAGGAGGCTTCTTCCGAAAGAAGTCGCGCTTTAATATTTCGGGCAAGACTTTATCCAGCGTTTTCCCCGAAGCGGCAATTCTCCCATTGCGGTCAAACGGCTGATTGAATAATTCTTGGGTGACGCCGTCGATCACCATGTTGCCCGGCCCGGTATCGAACGCAATCAAATCCTTCGCGGCAGCGCCCGCCGGAATAGCGGTAAGGTTCGCGATGCCACCAATATTTTGCACGATTCTTCCCAGGCGTGCGTCGCGAAAGAGTATGTAGTCGAGGAAGGGAACCAGCGGTGCGCCATGTCCCCCCGCGGCCATATCGGCCGGACGAAAATCTGAGATTACCGGCGCGCCGACTCTCGCAGCGATGATCGCCCCCTCCCCAGTTTGCCACGTGGCCGCGACTTTGCGTCCGAGAAAGCGTTGCGGCTCGCCTTGATGGTAGAGAGTTTGTCCGTGGCAGCCGACCAGATCGGCTTTCAATCGAAACTGCCGCTCGGTTGAGAGCACAGCGTCAGAATAAAGTTCACCTAACAGAAAGTTCAATCGCGCGAGATCGGCTACGCTGGCGCGCGTAGCATTCATCGCCGCCAGCACCGCTGCGCGAACCTTCTTTGGATACGAGTGTTCCGCGTGCCCGAGTAGCTCGAAGTTCAAACGCCCGGGTGCGTGGGCGCGGCTGATTCGCACCAGCGCTACGTTGATGCCATCCGCGGAGGTCCCGCTCATCACTCCGGCCACGATCATGTCTTTCTTTTTCTTTATCATCGGCGCGGTAATCGGCGCGGCGGAGGCGAAGTCCGCGCAGAATACATTTTCTTGCCATCTTTCTCCCGCCGATCCAGAGCTGCAAGCCTTACTTCCTCGCCAAACTCCCAGAGTTTCCGCGTAAGCTTCTCGACCGTTGTCGAGGAGGGCCTCGGCCTTCGTCGCAATGCCTTTGCGCACTTTTTCTTGAACGAAAGCACGCGCCGCACGGATTCGTCGACGCGCTCGGCGAATTTGGAGTCACCCTCGGTCATCTTCACCAACTCATCGTAGGCCTGTGCAATGTAGTCGGTGCGATGGCAGATCAGGCAGAGATCGCCGCCGCCCCGCACGAACTCAACTGCAGCCTGTCTCACCGAAGTTGCCGACAAGACCGCGCCCATCTCGAGATCATCGGAGACGATGAGGTTACGGTAGCCGATACGCCTGCGCAGGATATCTGTAATCCATTTTTTGGAGATCGACGCCGGTGTGCGAACCGGCGTGACCGGCGGATACGCCGCGTGCGAAATCATCACCAGGGGCAACTGGGTTCGGAGCGTGCGGTAGGGTAAGAGATCCTCGGCCCAAAGTTTGGTCAGCGATTTCTTGATCGCGGTAAGTTCGTGATGGCTGTCGAGTTTTCCTTCTCCAAGGCCAGGAAAGTGTTTGCCGCAGCCCAGCACATCGGCGCTGCGAAGCCCCGCGAGAAAATCGCGAGCATAAGCAACCGTTTCGCGCGGGTTCGCCGAAACCACTCGCGAAGCCATCACGCTACGCGAAGCTTCAAACGCCAGATCGAGAGCGGGAGCGAAGTCGACGTTGAATCCCAGAGCGCGGCAATTCTGGCCGATGATCTGTCCATGTTTGCGGAAAAGTTTGCGGTCGCCGGTGGCGAAGACGTCAGCCGCGGAAGGCGTGGGACCGAGAACGTCGCGGAAGCGGTCCACGAGGCCGCCTTCAAGATCGACGCAAGTAAACAGGGGCGTCGAGACGCACTTCTGGCAGTCGCGCAGCAAACGCCATGTCTGCGCGACCGTCACGATGTTGCGCGCGAACAAAATCACTCCCGCTGGCTGCAGATGCTTGAGCAGAGAACTGAGATTTGGCGTCATCTCCACGCCGTCGAAACCGACGATCAGCAGTTGGCCGATTTTGCGGGACGTGAGGGTTGTTCGCGTAGTTGCCATCGGAAGTTCTTTTTTACTCTCTAGGACTCTTAGTGGTTAGATTTGCTTTTTCAGTTCCGCCAGCAGATTCAACGCTTCCAGCGGCGTGAGCCGATTCAAATCTACTTCCCGCAGCTTCTCCAGCACCGGCTGGGAAATCGGCGTGAATATGGTCAACTGCGTCGGAGGAGGCGAGGCTCCGGGCGAAAGATGTTCGGTGAGTTCGCGCTCAGCCGATTCATGTTCCGCCAGCACTTCGCGTGCCCGCGTGATCACTTCGTTCGGCAGTCCCGCCAGCTTGGCGACCTCGATGCCATAGCTGCGATCCGCCGCTCCCGGCTCCACTTTGCGCAGAAAAGCGATTCCGCCACCGGTCTCCTTCACCGAGACATGATAGTTTTTCACTCCAGCGAGTTGTTCGGCCAATTCTGTCAGCTCGAAATAGTGCGTCGCAAAAAGAGTTTTCGCCCGCACGCGCGCATGCAGATATTCAACTGAGGCCCAGGCGATCGCGAGGCCGTCATAGGTGGAAGTTCCTCGTCCAACTTCATCGAGCAGAATGAGCGACCGTGCAGTCGCGGTATGCAGGATTGCCGCAGTCTCCGTCATCTCGACCATGAAAGTCGAACGGCCGCGCGCCAGATTGTCGCTCGCACCGATACGCGTAAAGACACGGTCCATTACGCTGAGCCTCACCAATCGCGCCGGAACGAACGATCCCATCTGCGCCAGAATCACCATGAGCGCGGTCTGGCGCAGATAGGTCGATTTGCCGCCCATGTTCGGCCCCGTGAGAAGCAGAATCGCATGCGTACTGGCATTCAGGTAAAGATCGTTGGGCACGAAGCGCTCACTGCCTCCGGCCATTTCCTGCTGCTCAATCACAAGATGGCGGCCCTCGATGATCTCGAGATCGCCGCTGCTGCCATCGGTTGTGGCTATGAACTGTGGCCGGCAATAGTTCCGCAAAGCCGCGACATGACCCAGCGATGAGAGTACATCCACTTCGGCCAGCGCCAGCGCAGTCTGACGGATTCGTTTCGCTTCGGACGCAATCGCCATTCGCAACTCGGTGAACAACCGGCGCTCGATCTCGACGATCTTTTCCTGCGCATCGAGAATCTTGGCTTCGTATTCTTTCAGCTCGGGCGTGGTAAACCGCTCCGCGCCTACCAGAGTTTGCTTGCGCTCGTAGTCCTGCGGAACAAGATGTAAATTCGGCTTCGAGACTTCAATGTAATAGCCGAAGATGGAGTTGAACTTAACCTTGAGCGATGCAATCCCGGTGCGGCCGCGCTCGCGCTGCTCAATCTGCGCTAGCACCTGCTTGCTATTACGCGAGAGTTCGCGAAGTTCATCCAGATCGCGATCGATGCCCGCGGCAATCACGCCACCATCGGCAAAGCTGAGTGGAGGTTCGGCCACAATCGTTTTCTCAATGCGCTCCCGCAGATCAGCTAATTCGTCCAGCGATTCGCGCAAAGTCTTCAGCCGTTCAGCGGGAAGCCTTCCAGCTGCAGTCTTGATTGCCGGAATCTTGGCGAGAGAAGCTGCCAGCGCGAGCACATCTCGCGGATTCGCCGTCTCCAGCGTCACGCGGCTCAAGAGACGCTCCAGGTCAAGGACGCCATCGAGCGCGCGCCGCAATTCTTCGCGCGCGATTGTTTCTTTTACACTCGATTCCACAGCATCGAGACGCGCATTGATTTCCGCGAGATCGAGCGAAGGCCGCAGCAACCACGCTCGCAATAACCGCTTGCCCATCGGCGTGATCGTGGAATCGATCGAGCGGAACAGAGTGGTGCCGGCGTCGGCCCCGGCGAAAAGTGGTTCAATCAACTCCAGATTTCTCACGGTCACCGCGTCGAGCACCAGGCAATTTTGCCGCTCGTACCAGCCGATGCGGTCCACGTGATCGAGTGCGCCGCGCTGCGTCGAGCGCACATAGTGGAGAATCGCTCCCGCAGCCGCGGCCGCGGCGGTCCGGCCCGCGAGCCCAAACCCTTCAAGCGACAACACGCCAAAATGATTTTCCAGCAGCGGAATCGCATGGTCGGGTGCGAAGATCCAATCGTCGAGCGGAGTTTCGGCCCACGCGGCTCCAGAAGCGCGTGGCTGAGGCAAGTGAGTGGGCAGCGCGTGTGCCGATCCGGCAATTTCCTGCGTGCGGTCGGGGGAAACCTGCCGGCGTCTTCCATCAAACAGCGGAGCGCCCGAGCCATATAACAATTCCTTCGGACGGAGCTGCTCCAGTTCTTCCTGCACTCGGCGCATGGCGTTTTCGCCGGAGAACTCAGTGGCGCGGAATTCTCCCGTGGAAAGGTCGAGGGCTGCGAAACCTACGCTTTCGCCAACCTGCGCCAGCGCCGCCAGAAAATTGTTTTCTTCTGATCCCAGCAGCGAGTCCGCCGCGGTGCCTGGCGTGACGACCCGCGTTACTTCCCGCCTCACCAATTTCTTGGCCAGGCGAGCGTCTTCCATTTGCTCGCAGATGGCTACTTTGAAGCCCTTGCGGATCAATTTCCCGATGTAGCCTTCCGCTGCATGATGCGGCACGCCGCACATTGGCACGGCGATACCCTTCTCCTTATTTCGTGAAGTAAGGGTGATCTGCAACTCTTTCGCGGCGACAATCGCGTCGTCAAAAAAAAGCTCGTAGAAGTCTCCCAGCCGGAAGAACAACAACGCGGTCGGATGTTCTTTCTTGACGGCGGCGTATTGCCGCATCAGCGGAGTGGACGGCTCGGTCATGCTTCGGTTGAATTAGCGGGCTGTGCGCGGATTATAACAAAGGCTGGAACGAGGCTTTTTTGCTGCGCCGGGAAATCGCAGTTGACGTGGCTTCTCCCGCGATGCTTTCCTTATGCATGGAACTCCGCAAAGATCCCATCACGCGCTCCTGGGTAATGACGGGAGACGACCCAGCCGAGGGCGCGTCCGGTCCGGAAACCGCTTGCCGTTTTTGTCTGGATGCCGCCGATTCGCCACAGGTCATCGCTGCGACGCCGAGCGCCGGCGCGTGGTCGGCGCGTTCTGTGGTGCATCCCACGCCGCTGTATCACATTGAAGGCGAGCCCGGCCGCCGTGGCGATGGTATTTACGACCGCATGAGTTCGGTGGGCGCGCACGAGGTGCTGGTGGAAAACCCCAGGCACGACCGGCATCTATGGAATGCCAGCGACGATGAGATCGGTCACTTCCTTCGTCTGGCGGCCGAACGCATTCTGGATCTGAAGCGCGATCCGCGCATCAAGTACGTCAGTCTTTTCAAGGACTACGGCCCCGGCGCCGGTCAGGAATTCAGCCACCCTACCTCCCAGATTACCGCGACCATGTTCGTGCCTCGCCGTGTGCTCTACGAACTGCGCGCTGGTCGTGAGTACTTTCAAGCCAAAGAGCGCTGTGTTTTTTGCGACATCCTCGCTCAGGAAGAGCGCCATGCTTCGCGCGTGATCGAGGCCCGCGGCGACTATGTGGCGATTGGGCCATACGCTCCGCGCGTTCCTTATGAGACCTGGATTCTGCCGCGCAATCACGAAGCATCTTTCGAACGCACGGGCCTGACGAAACCGGGACTTCGGGTCAATCTCGCGGCACTCTTGCGCCGCACGCTGCAGCGGGTGCGCACCGTTACCGAGGGTTTTCATCTTGTGCTGCACACTTCACCCAACAGTCTGCATCCCTCGAAAACTCTCGGCTATTGGAAGACGATCGATGACGACTATCACTGGCACATCGAGATCATGCCGGTAATCGCGGCCAAGGCGCGGTCCTACACGTTCAAAGAGGTCTACTACTCGCCGGTCAGCTCGGAGACTGCTGTGAAACAACTGCGCGACGCAAAGATTGATGGGTGATCTTCGCGGAGAGAGGAATCGATGGTTATACGATGCCTGGCCTATACGGAGCCTGCCGCTATTGATCTCTGTAGGCGTTCCAGTTGCTGCTACAATCCCTGCCCTCAGGAGAAACACGTTTGAAAGCCTTGTGCTGCATCGTTTTGTTCCTCGCCACGGCTTGTGCCCAAAGCCCCGTGCCGGCTTCCAAGCCCTCAGCGGAAAAAACAAAAATCCTTTGGCAGAAAATTGGCGCGGCGATTCATGATGTCGATCAGAACCTCGATGGCGTGATGGGCGTCGCCATTGAAGACCTTAAGACTGGAGACCAATTCTTTCTGCACGAGAATGAAGTCTTTGCCCAGGCGAGCTCGATCAAGATCGCCGTTCTCGCGACGCTTTACGATCAGGTGCAAAAAGGCAAGCTCAAGCTGACCGATCTCTACGCCGTGCAGGCAAGCGATCTCGTCCCCGACAGCGATATCATGGGCGGACTTACGCCCGGTGTCACCCGCGTCACCCTGCGCGATCTTGCCATCATGATGGTCGCCGTCAGTGACAACTCGGCCACAAACGTCCTGATCGATCGCGTCGGCATGGAAAACGTGAATGCTCTGCTCGATTCCCACGGCCTTTCCAATACACGTCTGCGCCGTAAGATGATGGACCTTCAAGCCGCGAAAGAGGGCCGCGAGAACATCTCCACGCCGCGCGAGATGATGAGTCTGCTCGCTGCCATCTACCGGGGCGAGGTGCTGAAACACGAAAGCCTCGATGATTTTTTCAAAGTCTTAAGCACCAACAAAGATTCGTGGATCCCGAGAGATCTTCCCGCGGATCTCAAAATCGCCAACAAACCCGGCGCGCTCGAGGGGGTTCGCAACGACTCAGGAATCATTTTCGTCGAGGGCCGGCCTTACGTGATTTGCGTGATGACCGCATTCCTGCAGAATGAACGTGACGGCGAACAGGCCATTAGCAAGGTTTCCTTTGCGGCGTGGCGCATGTTCGACCGCCTCGCGCGCGCCTCGGAGTACGGCCGGGTGGTCTCCCCAGGGAACGGCAGCAGATAACGAAGCAAACAGCTCGTTTTACCAACGAATCATCCCTTCCGGATCATCGACCAGCACAACCTCATACTTCTCCAGCATCGGCATTAGGAGATTTTCCAGTTCACCCTTCCACAACTCGCCTTCGTAAAATTTCGCCTTCATGGGCTCACTCGAAGGCAGATCGGGAAAGCCACGCATAAAGAAGAAGGTGTCGAGGTCTTCGATAGAAAGGAATGGACCCAATATCTTCATTCCGATCTCCGCGTGCGCCGGAATCGACTTAGAACGGAATATCTCCAGAAACTCGGCGCGCTTGCCAGATTTGATTTTGTAAGTGCGCATTTCGATGATCATCGGTTCGCCCATCATTGGTCCGCCCGTCCAGAAATGCTGGCGCGGTTCGAGCAAAAGATCAAGAGGAATTTTCTAACGGGAACCCCGAGCAAGAAGGAAATAAGGAAATACTGATTCACTCTGCCCTCGCGACTTCTTATGCATCTCCAGACCGTGGTGCAGCAGTTGTCCCGCCGCCTCGGCTACGACCGGCTGCGAAAACAAATATCCCTGACCCAGATCGCAGCCCAGTTCGCACAGAAGTTCGAACTGCTGCGTGGTTTCAATGCCTTCGGCGATTACCTTCAGCTTCAACTTGTGGCCCAGCACGATGATGAGGTCCACCGTGTCACGAGTGCCGCGGTCGGCGAGCATTTGGCTGATAAGAGAGCGGTCGATCTTCAGCGCGTCGACCGGAAATTGCCTCAGCCCGATCAACGAAGAGTTTCCTGTGCCGAAATCGTCGAGGATCGCGCCAATTCCAAGGTGCTTGAGCTGGGTGAGAACCGTGACCGTCACCTTGGGATCAGCCGCCGCGACGGTTTCTGTCATTTCGAATTGCAGCTTCGAAGGCTCAATCCGGATTTCGTGAATTGCGTTTCGAAGGTCGGTCACGAAGCGGGGGTCGGCAAACTGCCGGGCGGAAAGGTTTATATTCATCGTTACGGCTTGAGCCGCGCGATTCTTTTCTTCCCACTCTCGCAATTGCTGGCACGCCTTAAGGATCAGCCATTGACCAATCGAGAAAAGCAGGCCCGTGTCTTCAGCCGCGTCGATAAACTTGTAGGGCGAAATCAAACCCTGCTCGGGATGCTGCCAGCGGAGCAGGGCTTCGAATCCTGCAATCTGCCGGGTATCAAGTTGCACGATCGGCTGGTAATGCACGCGAAATTGACCCTCCTCGACGGCTTCTCGCAGTCCCGCCTCCAGCCGCAATCGATTGACGGCGCGCGTATGCATGGCTTCATCGAAGACTTCGCAACGAGACCCTCCGAGCGCCTTTGCCCGCCGCATCGCTACCTCGGCATCCTGCAAAAGATTCTCGGGCCGGGTGTGCGCGGAAATGCTCAACGCGATTCCGACGCTCGCCGAGGGATGCACTTCACGGCCATCCAACAGGAAAGGCTCTTCAATCGTTGCGAGGACTCGTTGTGCGGCCCGCATGGCGTCGCTCGGATCGCCCACCGCCTCAAGCAGGACGGCGAACTCGTCCCCGCCCATGCGGGATAGAACTGCATCTTCCAGCGAGTCGTCTTGCGGACGCGAGACTGTGTCCTCGGTCCGCAACTGCGCTGCGAGACGCCGTCCCATCTCGATGATCACCTGATCGCCCGCCACTGGACCCCGACTGTCATTGATCTCTTTGAAGCCGTCCAGATCGACGAACAGCAATGCGTATTGGCGTTCTGGATTTCGCTGCGTTCGAAGATAGAGTTGCTCCAGTCGGTCCAGAAACAGAGTGCGGTTCGGCAAGCCAGTCAGAGCGTCGTGAAGAGAATTGTGTTCAGCTCGTTCTTCAGCATGTTTGCGGTCTGTGATGTCGCGGTTCACGATGACCAGCTTGGTGACGTCGCCTTTCTCGTCCCGAATCGTCCCGGCGATCGACTCGAGCACCATCCATCTACCGTCTTTGTGCCGGACGCGGTATTCCAGCTTTTTCCCCACTCCCGTACTGCGCGCCTCGCGCGCCGCTTCCAGCACTTTGAACCGATCCTCCGGATGAATCTGTTCGAACGCAGACGTCTCTCCCAGTTCCGCTGCGGAATAGCCCAGGATTCTTTTGTACGCGGGGCTGTTATAAAGCCGATGCCCTTTCGCATCGACCAGGGCGATCATGTCAGCTGCATTTTCTGTGATGATTTGAAATAGCTCCTCCCGTTTCTTGGACTCGCGGCGAACCTGGTAGACGCGGAAGTACTGATAGATCGCGAGGGCCGCCAGCGTTCCTAGAGCGATCCAATTCCAATATTCCATCATTATCGGAGGGAAGCAGAACCTTCGAAGGACATATCGGCTGATTCGGCTGGGAATTTAGTGTCTCGCCAAGGGGACAAACCGTCTGCGACGCATTCATAATGTCCGCATGTCTCCAGATAACGCAAAGGCGGTCCGCCGGCTGAAGACCTACACTGGCGCCCAAGGGTACGTCTACCAGTATTACTTCGTAGGCAAGCGAGCTGCGCTGCCAGACGACGCTGAAGCCCCGGCGACGGAATTCATCTTTGACGTGACCTCCGACCGCAAGCTAACCTATGCCGTCAGTGCCTTCCTATCGGAAAAATCGGTGACGGCTTGGGCCGCAGCTCATGGACGTCCGCTCATAGAATCTGAGCAGTACGCCGCGGCCAAACTCCGCCTGTTCCGAGCATTTGATGAAATGGAGGATATGAAGGCCCATGGCCGCCGATTGGTCATTAGTGGCGAAGTGCTAGAGGAGTTCCTGACCACTCTAGGTGTTGAATAATGCGACTGTGATCCCGACCACATCCGCCCGTGATGCCTGACGTTTCCCGCCACCCCATTTTATGGGCAGAATATAATGCACGGAAGGGATGGGGTTCCCTGATTGACTGACGGGCCGCCCTGACTTGCATTAAACTCCGCGGACTCTGATACTTACCTGGCCTATGTCTTTGCTTTGGTTGCGCTTCGCGCTGGCTTGCTACTTCGTCGGGCTGTTCTACGCTTTTTTCGCGCTCAGCCGCACCAGCGACCTTTTTAGCCGCATCGCGCTGCACGCGGCAAGCCTGGGCATGGTCTTTCACTTCGTTTCGCTGGTCGAGCTTTTTCTCTCCGGCCACGTTGTTTGGGCCTCGGTGCATAACGGCGAGTCGCTGCTGGCGTTTTTTTCGATGACGTTTTTTATGATTATCTACGCCATCTACCAGACCACCTCGCCCGGAGTCGTCGTCTTTCCGATCGTATTCTTTCTGACCTTTGTGGCAGCCCTCGACCAGCAACCGGTTTTGCTGACCTCCTTCGTCCAGCACAAGGGATGGCTGATCGCGCACATTATCCTGATCTTCACCGGATACGCAGCGCTCGTGCTAAGCTTCGGCGCCAGCCTGCTCTATCTGCTGCAGGAGCGCCGTTTGAAAGCCAAGAAGCCAAGCGGCCTGATTTCTTTCCTGCCCGCGCTTGAAGTGATCGACCAGATCGGCTACCGCTCTTTGCTGCTGGGCTTTCCCTTCATGACCCTCGGCCTGATTACCGGGTCCATCGTCGCGATGTCAGCCTACGGGCGCGTCGACTTTGCCGACCCCAAGATTTTATTGTCGATTTTGATGTGGGCCGTCTACATGGTCATGGTCATTACCCGTTGGAATTCAGGGTGGCGTGGCCGCCGCGCCGCCGTGCTTGCGACTTGCGCCTTCGTCGCCGCAATCGTGGCGTGGGCTGCAAATTACTTCTCGACCATCCACAGGTTCGCCGCCTCATGAGATACCAGCTCATCGGCGTGAATCACAAGAGCGCCCCGCTCGAAGTCCGCGAGCGCCTAGCGATTCCTGAGTCGCGCCTGCCCGATTGCTGCCGCGATCTCACCGCTCATCCCGGAATCGAGGAGGGTATGATCATCTCCACGTGCAATCGCGTGGAAATGATCACTCACACGAGCAACGGCTCGGCTGATCTGCGTGGATTTCTCCACCAGCACTTTGACCTCAAAGCGGAAGATCTCGACCCGCACCTCTATGAGTTCCGCGAGAAAGATGCCGTACGGCACGTCTTCCGCGTGGCTGCAAGCTTGGATTCGATGGTCGTCGGGGAAGCTCAGATTCTCGGCCAGGTGAAGGAGGCTTATGCCACCGCCCGTGCCGTGGGCTCGGTTCGCGGGCAACTCGATCAGCTCTTCACCCGGGCCTTTGCCGTTGCCAAGCGTGTCCGAACGGAAACTGCGGTAGGGTCGTCTTCGGTTTCCATCGCCTCGGTCGCGGTCGAACTCGCCAAGAAGATTTTCGGAAGCTTGGAAGGCAAGACCGTATTCATTGTGGGCGCAGGCAAGATGAGCGAACTCGCCACCCGCCATCTGATGGCGCATGGCTGCGCCTCAATCTTCGTTTCGAATCGAACCTATGACCGCGCCGTCGGCCTCGCACAGAGGTTCAACGGCCAAGCCATCAAGTTTGACGATCTCTACAACTCCTGCGACAAGGCCGATATCGTCATCACTTCAACCGGGGCGCCACACGCGATTTTTCGCCGTGAGCACGGCGAGCAATTCCTATCGCGCCGCAAAAATAAGCCGATGTTCTTCATCGACATTGCGGTGCCCCGCGACGTCTCGCCGGAAATGGCCAAGCTCGACGGCATCTTCGCCTACGACATCGACGATCTGCAGCAGGCCGTCAGCAGCCATGTTGCCGATCGCCGCAAAGAAGCCGAACTCGCCGAAGCCATCATTACCAGCGAAGTCGAACGCTTTGAAGCCAAACTGCACACCCTCGACGTAGTGCCGACAATCGTGAGCTTGCAGGACCATCTGGAAACCATTCGCCAGGCAGAAATCGACCGCGTACGCAGCCGCATGGGCCCGTTGACGCCGGAGCAGGAAATGGCCGTCGAAGCCCTGACTCGCGGCATCATCAACAAAGTCATGCACACGCCAATCACTACGTTAAAAACTGCGGCACGCGAGTCCGAAGCCACGACTGTAATTGATGTGGTGCGGAAGTTGTTCAATCTGCACGAAAAAGAATCCACTGCGCAGAAGAAAAAAGACGAAACAGGGACAAGCCACTAATGCCCGCATTTCGACGCACCCTCATAGAATCCTGTCATCCTGAGCGGAGTATTTCGATGCACGACGTGCATCGAAATACGAAGTCGAAGGATCCATATCCGATGCAATCTGCCGTCGGCTTAGTAGGGCGTTTCCAAGACAAACGATTGACTATACACGTGCTGTTTACGGCCCATTACTGATGCCTAAACTCCGCATCGGCTCCCGCGGTTCGCAGCTTGCACTCTGGCAAGCCAACCACATTTCCGCGCTCCTGCGCGAGCGCAGCCACGAAGTTGAAATCGAAATCATCTACACCACCGGCGACAAAATCACCGACGTTGCCCTCGCCATGGTCGGGACCAAGGGCATGTTCACCAAGGAAATCGAAGAAGCCCTCGCGGCCGGCCGCATCGACTTGGCTGTCCATTCCTTAAAAGACCTGCCCACCGAACTTCCCCCGGGATTCGAGATCGCCGCCATCACGGAGAGACAAGATCCGCGAGATGCGTTCTGCTCGCGCAGCTTCTCGAGTTTTCAGGAATTGCCGCAAGGCGCGCGCGTGGGCACGTCCAGCCTGCGCCGCCAGGCTCAGCTCAAGGCGATCCGCCCCGATCTCGATATTCACCCCCTGCGCGGCAATGTCGACACACGACTGCGGAAGCTCGAGCAAGGCGAATACGACGCCATCATCCTCGCCTCCGCCGGCTTGAAGCGCCTGGACAAGACCGAACTGATCAAGCAAATTATCCCTGCCGAAATTATGTACCCCGCTGCTGGACAAGGGGCGCTCGGCATCGAAATTCGCGAAGGCGACGCCGTCACTCGCGAGCACCTCGAATTCCTGAACGATCCTGCTGCCTGCGCCGCGACCACCTGCGAACGGGCATTACTAAACCGTCTCGGCGGAGGTTGCCAGGTTCCCATCGGCGCTTTTGCAGAAATTCGTCTATCGGGCAACCATCGAGCGGGATCGGGGAAAGATCGGGAAGGGCACGACTTCAGTCGTGCTGATTACTCACTTGAGAAAAAAACGGCTTTAGCCGCTGGGGTCTTGCATCTCGAAGCCATTGTTGCCGACCCCGATGGCTCCAAACTCTTGCGCGAATCCCGCGATGGCAATCTGGACGATCCCGCACAACTCGGCAACGAAGTCGGAGACATCTTGCTCCGCCGCGGCGGCGACGAAATCCTCGAGGCCGTCTATGGCCGCGGTCTCGCCGTCCCGCCCCAACCGTGATCCGAAATGAAGAGCGGCAGCGTTCTCCTGCAACTCCTCGGCGGCACCAAGAGTTCTCATGCCCTTCGCCGCTGGATCAAGTTCTGGCCGCCGTTTCTCGGAGCGGGCGTTCGAGTGAAGCACATCGCACCGGACATGAAGGCCGTCGACGTCGAGATGAAGCTGCGCTGGTGGAATGCCAACTACGTCGGCACGCATTTTGGCGGATCGCTCTTTGCCATGACCGACGCTTTCTATATGCTCATGCTGATGGCGAATCTCGGCCGCGATTACATCGTGTGGGATAAAGCCGCGAAGATCCGCTACAGAAAACCGGGCCGGGGAACCGTGCGTGCGGAGTTCCGCCTCTCTGATAGCCAGATTGAGGACATTCGCGAGAAACTGAAGACGCTGTCGAAGTACGAACCGGTTTTCTCCGTCGAAGTAAAAGATGCAGACGGAGTGGTGATCGCGGAAGTCGAGAAGTTGCTGCACGTGCGAAAGAAGGAGTTGAATCCAGAGCAGCCGCAAAGCGGCGAAAAAATACAGCCCACGGCGTAAGCCGTGGGTGTGGAGTGGAAAAGCAGCAAGCCCCGAAGAGGCGGAAGAAAAACAAACGTGTATATTCCCGAACATTTTCGCTTGCGCCACGACGCCGACGCACTCACATTCATGCGCTCGAATCCCTTTGCCATCCTGATTTCTACCACCAGCGATGGCCCCTATGCCACCCATCTGCCGCTCTTTGTTAGGACTGAAGGCGCGCTTCAGACGGAAGAACAAAAGGTTTTTCTCCGTGGCCATGTGGCAAAGGCCAACCCGCACTGGCGATATCTCGAACAGCAGGCTCAATGTATGACGATTTTTCATGGCCCACACTCTTATATCTCGCCCAGCAACTATGTCGCTCGTGAAAGCGTTCCCACTTGGAATTACGTTGCCGTGCACGTTTATGGAAACGCGCGCCTTTTCACCTCGTCGGAAGATCTGCATCAGATGCTCGATGAGCTGATGGGATCCTTCGAGCCTGCTTATCGCGAGCAGTGGGAGGGTTTGAGCTCCGCGTTTCGCGAGAACATGCTACGGCAGATCGTAGGCTTTGAAATCGCTGCTACCAGAATCGAGGGCAAGTTCAAGCTCAGCCAGAACCGCCCGCGCCAAGATCAGGCGAACGTGATCGCGTCTCTGGAGAAGGCGGATGACTCGGTTGTGTCGGGAGTAGCTCGCATGATGAAAGAGCAGGGCCTCGGCAGGCTTACGACCGACAAGGACGGCGAATGAGTGCGTGTGGGCGGCGGGCACTCCTCCCCCCCTGACTCTTGTCATGACTAAGAAAGCGAAATCATCGAAGAATTCACCGCTAAGCGGGGTTCGCGTGCTGGTCGGTCGCGCCCGGCATCAAGCTAGTGCGCTCTCCAGCGAACTTCGCAAGCTTGGTGCGACGGTGCTTGAGATTCCATTTATCGAAATTCGCAAGCCGCAGTCGTTTAAACTTCTCGACGCCGCGCTCAAGAATCTCGCTCAATACGACTGGCTCATCCTAACCAGCGCAAACGGAGTCGAGGCCATGTGGGAGCGGATGGACAAGCTGAACCTGGAGTTTTCCGTGGTTCGGGAAGGGCACGCCCCTTCGACTTCGCTCAGGGCAAGGCTTACTCGTGCCGTTAAGCGTGCAAAAAGAGACGCGGCTTCAGCCGCTGAGGGCCTCCACATCGCGGCCATTGGTCCGGCCACCAAGAAGGCCATTGAAAAGCGCGGGGTAAACGTGGATGTGGTCCCCAAGGAATACGTAGCCGAGTCGGTGGTGCGCAGCTTGCAGCGACGGGTAAAGGGCAAACGCGTGCTGCTGGTTCGCGCCAAAGTTGCTCGTGATGTAATTCCGCGGGAACTGCGCCGCGCCGGAGCGAATGTCGATGTTGTTGAGGCTTACGAAACAGTCGTACCGGAAGCTTCGCGCACACGCTTGCAGGCTGCTCTGGAAAATCCGAGGCGGCGTCCGCATATTGTTACTTTGACCAGTTCATCCACAGTCAAGAACTTCGTGGAGCTGCTCGGTCCCCACGGAAAGCGGACAAGCGTGAACGGAATCCTGACGGCTTCCATCGGGCCAGTCACATCTTCTACGTTGCGAGCGTCGCGCTTCTCAGTCGACATTGCGGCCAAAGAGTTCACCATTCCTGGACTTGTCGCGGCTATCGTCGCGGGTATGCGGGCGCGCGGTATTACTCAGTGAGCGAACAACTGCAATCGGCCGGCACGACGTGCGCCAGCAAAAAATCGGCTATGCGTCTGTAGGCGTCGATCTGGTTCTCCACCCGCGCGAATCCATGGCCTTCGTTTTCATAAATCTTGTAGTCGACCGTTCCGCCGCGTTTCTTGATCGCATCGACCACCTGCTGCGTTTCTGATTTCGGGCAGCGCGGATCGTGCCCCCCCGCAAGCAATAACAATGGCGCTTTGATCTGATCGATGAAGTTGATCGGAGAGCGGTCTTCATACAACGCTTTATTCCTCACCACATCTCCCATGGTCGCGAGGTCAGACTGCTGCAGCACGGGATCTTCATTCTCGATCTCGGTAAACCAGTTGACAAACGGAACGATCGGCACTCCCGCAGCCCAAACATCGGGCGCTTTCGTCACCGACATCATGCTTAGATAGCCGCCATAGCTTCCCCCCATTACTGCAATCTTTTTGGGATCAAGATGGCCAGTCTGTTTGATCCAATCGACTCCGGCCAGCACGTCCTGCAAATCGCCGCCCCCCATGTCGAACAAATTCGCCTGCTGAAATTCTTTGCCGTAGCCGGTCGAGCCGCGATAGTTGGGCGCGAGCACCATGTATCCCTGATTCGCCGCGTACTGGATAAAGCGGTTGAAGGAATTCATGGTTTGCGAAGTCGGCCCGCCGTGAATGTAAACGATGGCAGCATTCTGCCCATTGCGCGCCATGTTGAAGGGCACATAGAGAAACGCGGAGATGGTCCACTTGCCGTCGCGGCTGGGATAATGCACCAGATACGGCTCAACCATGTTTTCGGAATTCACGCCCGCGACCAAAGAATGCGTGACCTGATGCGATTTGCCGGTTGCCGGCGTATAGACCCAGAGATCGCCGGGAGCGGTGGGGCCGTTGTGATAGTAGAGCAGCCGCGATCCGTCTTTGGTGAAGGCAGAGGGCCCGCCGGCAGGCTCGTTCACGCCCTTCGGAATTGGCAGCGCGGTCGATTTGCCGGTTGCAAGATCGTACAAGTAAATATCTTCGTTTCCGTCGACGTTGGCACTGAAGATGATGTGCTTGCCGTCAGGTGAGAACTCGCGGCCGCGAATCTCCCATTTGTCTTTGGTCAGCCAGGAAAGTTTTTGGGTCGAAATCTCGAGCAGGCCAATATTTTCATAGCCGTTGTCGGCATTCGAACTGAAGAGAATGTGCTTGCCGTCTGCAGAGATGTCGTCGGCGGAATAACGCTGCTCGCCGTCATGCGGCGTGAGCAGTGTTGTCCTTCCAGTAGCAACGTCCGCAATGAAAATATTCGAATCCGTTCCCTTGGCCTGCTCCTGCGTGTAGACGATGTACTTGCCATCTTTCGACCAGATCAGGCCATAGTTTCCCTTATCCTGCGGCGTGCCGGTCGTAAGGTGTCTGATCTCGCGCATCACCATGTCGTACACGTCGATCTCGTAGGCCGCCGAGGTTTTTGGTTTCACCTCGTATGCCAGATATCTTCCATCTGGCGACCATGTAGGATTCATCTCCGCGATCTCGCGTGTGCTGGTGAGGTTCACGACTTTGCCGGTTTTTGGCGAGACTAGAAAAATGTCCCACTGCTCGTCGCCGTCGTAATCCGATTGATAGGCGATCCATTTGCCATCGGGAGACCACGCGGGTGCGGTCTGGCGCTGGTCGCTGACCGTGAGTTGCACCGGCCATCCACCTTCGGCGGGGACGAGCCAGAGGTTGTTGCGTCCGCTCATGTTCGAGATGAAGGCGATGCTCTTGCCGTCTGGCGACCACGTCGGCCGGCCAACCTGGCGCGTCATATAAAGCTTCTCGATGGTCAGGCTGCGCGGCTCAACTTGTGCGTTGGGTTTGGAGGCGATCTGTTTGGGGTCGGTAACGGCTGCCGGGACGGAGAGCGTCTGCGCAACAGTAGTTTCGGTCAAAACTGTGGCCATGAGTATGACGATAGCAAAGAGTACGCGGGGGCGCATTGGGCGTTTCCTTATCGAAAGGTGCGAAGAGAAAGTCTAGCAGAGCATCGTTGAGCGGCAGCGCACTGCATAGGTCCTTCGCGCAAAGAACGCGCGCTCAGGATGACAGCGAAAGGCCGAGCGACACGACTTCGCTGACCTGCTTATGCTTTCGCATCCTTATGCATCTCCACCGTGCTCCAAGTTTTGTCGCCAGCGTGGCAGATATTTTCCAGCGCGCAATCAACACATTTCGGTTTACGGGCAATGCAGAGTTTGCGTCCGTGCCAAATGATCTGGTGAGAAAAGAGAATCCATTTCTCGCTCGGGATGATGCGCATCAAATCCTGTTCGATCTTCTGCGGGTCGCTGTTTGTCGTGAGTTCGAGGCGGCGCGAGATGCGGTGCACGTGAGTATCGACCACTACGCCTTCCGCAATCTTGAACCATGACCCAAGCACGACGTTTGCGGTTTTGCGAGCTACCCCCGGCAGCGTGAGTAGGTCCTGCATGTTGTGAGGAACCTGGCCTCCGAAGTCGGCGACGATCTTTTTCGCGGCGCCGACAACCGACTTCGATTTGTTGCGGAAGAAGCCAGTTGAGCGGACGTCAGGCTCGAGTTGTTCGGGTGTGAGCGCCGCAAAAGCCTCAACCGTAGGATATTTGCGGAAGAGTTCGGGAGTGACGCGGTTGACATTGGCATCGGTCGATTGCGCGGAGAGAATGGTCGCAACCAGCAACTCCCACGCGCTGCTATGCGTAAGGGCGCAAACAACGTCGGGGTACAGTTGATCGAGCCGGCTCATAATTTCGGCAACGCGCTCGCGCGCAACGGGATTGTAATGGGAGACCGCGGTTGATTTGCGGCCCTTGGATGCCATCCCTACACGAGCTTTTTTGTTTGTGCGAGCATCCTTGCTTCCGCGAGACTGTTCACGCGCTGGCTTCGCGGACAGGAGTGTCCGCGCCACACGGTCTTGGCGTCCGGTGCGGGCGGGTTGGCGTGGAGTTCGTCCGCGGGGCATGAGGGCAATATCTTAGCAGAGACCTCGGTAACCACGCGGGCAATTGACTGGCTTCACGCGCCCCGGTAGTCTGAAGTTTAACCTCACTCTATCGAGGAAGCTACGTGGCCGTGAATTCGATCCAACTCGGGCAGGTCTGGCGCAGCGATGCCGACGGCCAGGATTATCTCGTCACCAAGGTTTACAGCGAAGTGTTCACGCAATATGCCATGCTGCGGCCCGCTGGGATCACCGCTCCTGACGCTCCTACCGTACGCCTCAAGGTAACCAAGACTCCGCAAGGCGCGGCCCTGCCCGGCTACACCTTTACTCAGGACGGCTCATTCTAGGTAAGGCATTCCGTTGCAAATTTCCGTTACACTTGAATTCTAGTACCGAGTACCTAGTACCCAGTACCCAGTGGGTCCGAGAGGTTTAGCTGGGTACTAGTACTGGCAACTGCCTCCCCAATGACTGAAAAACTCCTCGCAATTATCTTCGCCTTCATCAACTCCGTGATCAGAGTGACTGGCTACGGAGGTGTGACGTTGCTCATGGCAATCGAGTCGGCATGCATCCCGTTGCCTTCGGAACTGATCATGCCATTCGCCGGCTACCTGGTGTTTACCGGCACGTTTAAGTTGCTTTGGGTTGCAACGGCCGGGGCCCTCGGATGCAACCTGGGATCGTTGGTAGCGTACGAAATCGGCTGCTATGGCGGACGCCCGCTGGTCGAGCGTTACGGTCGATGGATTCTGATGGGCCGCCGCGAACTCGATTGGGCCGACCGCTTCTTTCTACGCTGGGGATATCTGGCAGTTTTCATCGGACGATTGCTGCCGGTCATTCGAACGTTCATCGCATTGCCGGCGGGAGTTGCGCGCATGCCCCGTGGCCGATTTCATCTGTACACATTTCTAGGTTCGTGGCCGTGGTGCCTGGGCTTGGCCTATCTCGGAATGAAGCTTGGTGAGAACTGGCGCGAACTAGGGAAATACTTTAACAAGTTCGATGCGGTGATCGGAGCCGTATTGGTGGCGGGCGTGGCGTGGTTTGTTTGGACTCACTGGCAGAACAGAATTGGTCGTCGGACTTCAGCCATCAGCGATCATTAAAGTCGAGTACTTTATTCATCTCAGACTCGCTTCGCCAACTGCGACCCTACGATCCGCCACCTGCCTTCACGCTTCACCACTACATCCATGTAGACGTAACCAACAGGGAAGCGCCGCCCGCCCTGCTCCACATCGTCTTCCTCGGAGCCATGGACGATCGCCAAATCGTCGCTCAGCATGCGAATTCGCCGGCCTGTCGAGGTCATTGATAAGTATCGGATCGCTCCGGTCTTGAGATTATTCAACACGTCTTGCTTAGTGAAGACGTCGCCCGTCTCGTCGTACTGCAGGTAATCGTCGGCGAAAATGCGCGAAAGTTCGCCGACGTTGGCGGCGACCAGAGCACGGTCTCCATCTTCAAAAAGCTTCAGGATTTGCTGCTCGTCACTAGCCATATTCAGATTGCCATCCGAGAGAGCACTTTTGACCTGCGCGACTTAGTAGTGTACAAGCTAAGTCATTCCAATCGCCAAGGAGTGATTCACCATGCATCACGCTATTGCCGCTGTTCTGTTTTTTGCTGTTGCTTTGTCCATCGTCTCTCAGGCGCAGTCTGCCGCGCCCTCCGACAAACCGTTCGTCGTCGAGTATTACTACAAAACCAAATGGGGACACGCGGATGAATTTCTAAAACTGTTCAAGAAAAATCATTATCCCGTGCTCAAGAAAGAAACTGAGATGGGTCGGATCGCCAAGGTTTGGATGGATCAACCGCGCTACCACACAACGGAAGACGGCCGCTGGGATTTCCGCGTCACCATCGTCTTCAAAAACGCGACCGTAGCCAACGAGCCCTTCGACGAGGCAGCGCTGCAGAAACAAATGTATCCCGACCAGGAAACCTTCCAGCGCGAAGAACAGCGGCGCTTCGAGATTCTCGACGCGCACTGGGACTTGCCGGTGAAACTCATGGATTTGGACAAATAGTACCTAGTTCCCAGTACCTAGTACCGAGCCGTGATCGCTGGCATGATCGCCTTGGTATGAAATGGGGCAAGACAGATGGGAGAACGGCGGCGATTTTTCTAGGTACTAGGTGCTCGATACTCGGTACTCCGATTCACCGGGCCCGCAAGATGTTAAAGGCACATGACAATCGTCCGGGAAATCCTTTATAGCTGTCATTGAAATTTGGAATTAGACAGAGTCCCCGTAGTGTCCATATTCTTAACCATGGACAGCTTATTATCGGTTGAAGACTCACATGTAGATTTGCTGCACGAAATCGGCACTCGTCTGGCCACTGCGGATGGCTTTCACGAGGTGCTGGGTCGTGTGGTCGATTTCGCTTCCGCGCTGGTAAAGTGCGATTCCTGCCTGATTTATGTTCTCGAGGGCGAAGATCTCGTGCTCCGAGCCTCGAAGAGCCCGCATCCCGAAATTGTGGATCGGCTCAAACTCCGTGTGGGACAAGGCATTACGGGATGGGTGGCGGAACATCGCGAACCCGTCGCAGTTTCCGAAAAAGCGGCGCTCGATCCCCGTTTTCAGTTTTTCCACGAATTGCCCGAGGATAGCTACGAGGCATTCTTGTCGGTGCCGTTGATGTGTCGTGGTCGCGTCGTGGGTGTCATCAACCTGCAGCATCGTGAGCCTCACGTTTTTCGGCGGCGTGAGATTCGTCTCATCTCGACGGTGGGATTTCTGGTGGGCGCCGAGATCGAGATGGCGCGCCTGGAAGATGCGAACTCCAATCTGTGGGAACAACTACAGACTCGCAAAGTTGTGGAGCGCGCAAAAGGAATCCTGCAACGCGAGCTAGGGCTAAGCGAGGAACAAGCCTACCTCACCTTGCAACGGCAAAGCCGGCAAAAGCGCAAGCCGATGAAGGAAATCGCCGAAGCCATCGTGCTCAGCGACGAAGTGAAGGGCAATGCTCCCTCGCCGAAATTAACCTGAGGGCGTGACGGCTTCATGTCACGCCGCTATATGTTTGCTCTCTCAGCCGTTAGCAACTAGCAACTAGCAATTGGCAGTTAGCACAAGCTGGCGACCAAATGCTGATTGCTAAATGCTAATTGCCAAGCGCTAATTGCTCGTTACAAACAAACCGAGAGCAGATTTGGGATCTACTCTCGGTTCTTGGCAGCGGCTGGACTAGCGGGTGGCGGATAGGGTCGTGGTTGCGACCGTCTTTGCCACCTCGTGAGTTTCAGCCGGTACGGCAAAGTGCAGCGTCATTCCAAACTCTGGAAGCTGCAGGCTGCTGACAAAGCTTCCACTCGGTCGCGTAACGACCGTGAGCCGGCTGACATCGGAAGGATGCGAAACTTCGGTGTTGGTCACCAGCAGCATGAAGCCGGTGCCTTTTCCGCTGACGTCGCGCACCATGAGCAGTTCTGACGGTCCCTGGGTTCCCATGGTGAAGCGGTACTTTCCCGCCGGCACAATGGCATTCTGCCAATGAACCTCATGGTCCAGAGTGAAGCTTCCGGCCGCCTCTTGAGCGGAAGCCAGGCTGGGCGCAAAGTTCAATGCACTGAAAGTCAAAACCGCGGCGTAAACGTATTTCCGAATCGATTTCATTGGCATCTCCTGTTCTCTTTCTCTCTAAGCGAGGAAGAGCGTGTCTGAAGAGCACACTACCGGCGCAAAGCCAAGTGGCATGGGCTCAGATTTGAGTGGAGAACTACATGGTCAGGAGAATTGCAATACCGACGTCGGGGCCGGCACGCAAACATCAGCTTCGCAACGCCGGCTGCAGAGCTGGTTTACGAAGTGATTTCACTATGAGGGGTACGGGTGCTAGAGTCCAACGCAAAAAAATTATGCAGTGCATCGAAATCGGTGCACTGTTTTTCTGAATCCCCGCTCGATGTATACTCGGCCCCGTTGAACCGATTTTCTGCGCGTTCGGCCCCTCGCGTTTGCCAAACTCCGGCCCGATACGCGAACATACAAGGTTTGCAATCCATACCAGATACTTACTGAGGAAGCGGCCAAACTATGGCGACCCCGAAGCAGTCTGCAAAAGCAGCGTCGAAGTCATCTCGCGTAGAAGTAATCGACGTGAAGTCCGGAGCGAAGGCGCGTGGCGGTCGCAAGCACAACGGCACGATCCAACCCGCAAAAGGGAAGTTGGGTGTGATGATTCCCGGCATGGGCGCGGTCGCGACCACATTTGTTGCCGGCGTAGAGGCGATTCGCAAAGGACTGGCGAAACCGATCGGCTCGCTTACTCAGATGGGGACGATTCGACTGGGCAAGCGCACCGATGGCCGCTCCCCAAAGATCAAGGAGTTCGTGCCCCTGGCTGGTCTCGACGACCTGGTCTTTACCGGCTGGGACATTTTCGAGGACAACATGTACGAAGCGGCCTCGAATGCTGGTGTCCTTGACCAGCGGCTGCTCGACCAGTTGAAACCCTTTCTCTCGTCGGTGACTCCACGCGCGGCGGTGTTCGATCACAATTATGTAAAAAAGATCGACGGGCCCAACGTGAAGAAGGGCAAAACGAAGATGGATTTGGCCGAGCAACTACGCGATGACATCCGCGATTTCAAGAAGACCAGCGGCGCAAGCCGTTTGATCACGATGTGGTGCGGATCGACTGAGTCCTATATCGAAGCCGGCGAGACTCACCAGTCGGTGAAGTCATTCGAGAAAGCGCTGCGTGCGAATGACGAAATGATCGCGCCCTCGATGGTCTATGCCTATGCGTCGCTGATGGAAGGCGTGCCCTTTGCCAACGGCGCGCCGAATCTGACCGTCGATCTTCCCGTGATGCTCGAACTCTCGCGGCAGAACGATGCTCCCGTCTGTGGCAAGGATTTCAAAACTGGACAAACTTTGATGAAGACCATCCTCGCGCCCGGCTTTAAAGCGCGAATGCTGGGGCTGAATGGATGGTTCTCAACCAACATCCTCGGCAACCGCGATGGCGAAGTGCTCGACGATCCGGGATCTTTTAAAACCAAGGAAGAGTCGAAGCTTTCGGTGCTCGAACACATTCTGCAGCCGGAACTTTACCCTGAGCTTTACGGCGATATGTATCACAAGGTTCGCATCAACTACTATCCGCCGCGCGGCGACAATAAAGAGGGTTGGGACAACATCGATATCTTCGGATGGCTCGGTTATCCCATGCAGATCAAAGTCGATTTTCTATGCCGCGATTCGATCCTGGCAGCGCCGATCGTCCTCGACTTAGTGTTGCTGATGGATCTGGCGAAGCGCTGCTCGGAGTTGAAGGGACTCGGAATCCAAGAGTGGTTGAGCTTCTACTTCAAGTCTCCGATGACTGTGCCCGGGCTATACCCCGAGCATGATTTGTTCATTCAGCTGATGAAACTGAAAAACACCCTGCGGCATTTGAAGGGCGAAGAACTGATTACGCATCTGGGGTTGGAATATTACGACTAATCACTTAGCGTGAAGGAAGGCACCCAGGACAGCCCCCAACAGACCTCCAATGGCGCTAGATACCAGCGGAATCCACCACCTTCGCGCATGCTCAGATTCGAGCGCTCTCGAGTGTAGGCTGATCGCGGTGTCGACGAGTGCTTTTATGTCGTCGGGGGTGAGGGGACCGCGCGAAACTCGGCCCTTCTGATCCGCAGGAAGCGCTTCGAATTCCTCAAGGCTCAGGTGTTTTTCAAGGTCGACGTGAAAACGTTTCGGATACTGACGGCGCCAGACAAGCGACGCCTTCTCCCGTGCGCCGTCTAGACGGAAGAATTCCGGGTGCTGTTCGAAAACGTTTTTCCAATATAGGGCCTGGTTCTTGTTCGCTGTGATGCGGTCAGCCCATCCCTCAAACGAGAGCTTATAAAACTTGTAGGTTCCCATAGCTTGGATGGGCTGCAATAACATCCCCTAGCCGTCCCGCATTGGCGAGGTAAGGAGACTCGCTCGGGCTACCAAATGTTGTACCCATGAACAACCTCCGTAACGAATCCCGGAGACCTTACCACACTGTTCTGAGCAACGGGCTTCGGCGGATTCTCTCGTCGTGAGTGACTAGAGTCAGGCCTTCCGCACGGGCTGTGCCGCCGATGATGCGATCGGCTGGGTCGTGGGAGTAGTCGTCAGGAAACAGTACGCCGAGGGCACAGATTTCGGGAGTAATTGGACGCACAGCAACATCCTCTAGGAATATCTGAATCGAGGCTTCCACAGTACCGAAGGCTCGTACTCGCCCCCGAGTCAGGAGGGAGGAAATTTCCCAAATGGTGATTGCGGAGATTGCAAGACCTCCGCTATGTCGCGCCCTGCGAATGGCTGATGCAGCGGCTCTCGACAGCTTCTTGGAATCGTCCACCGCCCAAACCAGAGCGTGTGTGTCGATAAGAATCAAAATGCGGACTCCCATGACTCGGGCGGATCTGAATCAAGGTCGCCGACAATCTCAATGATCCCTTTGAGCCGGCCGATGAATGGCCGGCCTTCCTTGCCCGCAGGCACCAGCTTTGCTACAGGCTTCCCTCGCTTGGTGATGATTATGGTCTCGCGAGTGCTGCTGACATCGTCCATCAGGGTGAGGCAGCGAGCTTTGAATTCCGCAGCAGAAATCGTCCTCATGACCAGCTCCTCTAACACATGGTCATTATAACATGGTCACATGATGTCATCCCAACCTCTTCCCCCGCTTGTACTCGTCGAACTTCGCCAGGAATTCTCTCTTCCCAAAGGGAAAAACCTATTCGACCGTCACCCTTAGAAAGATGGGGTCGATTTTATGAAACGGCCTCCCGAATGGTTGACCGTCTCCGGAAAAGACGCCGTAGAAGATTTGACCTACACTTTTCAGTTGCTGGTAATCGCCGAGAGGGCGCGGACCAGCGTTGCCGCTCGACTTTCCTGGAAAGAGAAACCTTTGCAGCCGAACGGTTTGAAAAGTGATGCCTCGATTCCGGCTGACCGCTAAGTAAACCGAAAAGAACGGCTTCGAAGTTTCTTTATCCAGGGCATCGGCCGTGTCGTACAGGACTCCCACAGCTCCGTTGTCGGTCACTGCGACAGCGGGAAGCGCCGATTGATGTTCCGGACCGCTGACATATTGTGGAGCGCCGGGTACCATCGAGCCATTGCCTTGGTTAACGACCCGCACAATGCCGATCCGGTCCCGTCCAGCGCTTTGATCGAACTTGCCAAAGGCGACATAGACGTCGCCTGTCCCCGGATCGACAGCCAGGGCATCCACCCCGCCACGAAGAACGTTGACTCCTCCCAGGATGGTACCGGGCTCGATTTCGCCGAAACTATAAGTGTAGATATCCTGATTACTACACGCTTCCGTCACTTGAATTCCGTTCGGACTACCATTCAAACCCCACGTACGACCACCGTCCAGCGAGCGATTCAAAACATAGCTGACCGCAGAGGCGCGAGGACACTCCAGCGAAGCCTTGGTCTGGTGAAGGCTGTAAATCGCTCCGGATCGCTGGTCCACGGCGACTCGTTGCGCGGCATTGCCGCCAAAAGTCTCAACCGAACCGGTTGACTTATCGATGGTAAAGTCGGGAGGAACTTTTGCTTCGGCCACGGCGACCTGCACGGCGGTGGTCGACTGGTAGCCGACATAAACATTGTCGATTTGGGGATGGTGCAGACTTTTGTTGACAGCAAGCCAGGGCTGATCGGGGGCGGTGTGCTGGTTCGTAGGTTTCGTTTTCCCATCGACGACTAACCAGCCCCAAGCCTCGCTTTTCCCGGGATCATTCGTCGCTCCGCTAACAATCGTGCCTTCTGCCTTCGTGTTCTGCGTTCCTTCATCTGAGCTGCAATTCGCTCCTTCTCCATTGCCACTCAGCAGGAAGGTTCCGTAGAGCACGCCGCGGCGGTCATAGTCGAATGTCTCATCACACGGCGATTCCTGGACAAGCCCTCCGTCGACGCCCGGAGGGGCGGGGATGGAGAATTCTTTCGTCCACAAATTGCCGCCGTCGCGCGTATACCAGAGGGGAGCATTTTGAAATTGACCATTCGGCAACTTGCTCCAGGCCCCGGAAAACGCCGAGATAACAATCCTGCGCGGGTCGGCGGGATTGATGGCGATCCCCGGCTCCGCGTTGAAGAATTTGTCTGTGTTCCTCAGATCACGATTAGTGTTGCTCACCACAACGTCGGCCAGAAACACGTTGGGGAAGCGCGCCCGGCCGGCAGACTTCACCGAAGTATCGGCGCTCTGGTTGGCAACGAATAGCAAACTCGCGGTTAGCAGGAGGGCTCCGCTGATTACGGGGTACTTCATGGTGGGTAACTCCAAATCGGCGGAACTATAGCATAGATTCGAAAACGTGCACCGATTTTAACGGGTGGTGATGCAGTCCCGAACAAGCATTTTTGCGGAGCTTCCGGCCCTTTCGGAGTTGGCGGGCGGCTTACGCCAGCTTCTTCTCCCGCTTGTACTCGTCAAACTTCTCGAGGAATCTGTCGATGTCCTTTTTCTGCAAATAATACGGCGTCGACAGCCGCAGCTTGTTGGGATCCGCCCCGCGAATGCGGATTTTGTGGGTCTTCCACATCCAGTTTTCCAAGTCCATGCGCGGGACCGGCGGCACATTTACCGTCACGATCGCGCAACGCAGCGCGGGATCGGGCGAAGTCCAGGATTCCGCTCCGCGCTTCTTCATTTCGTCCAGCATGTAGTCGGCGAGTTTGCGATGGCGGTGCTCGATGCGGTCTAAGCCAATATCGTTCGCCAGCTTGATGGAAGCACGCAATCCCCACAGTGCCGGGACGTTCGAGCTGCCGATTCGCTGGAATCGTTCGGCGCGGAGCTTGGGATCGTCCCAACCCTCTGTGACAATCGTATTCCACAAGCGGTCGATCACTTCGTCGCGCACGTAGAGAAATCCCGAGCCCTTCGGTGCCTGCAGCCACTTGTGCGGGCTGGACGAGTACATGTCGCAGCCGAGATCGCGAATATTCAGTCGCATCATTCCCACGACGTGCGCGCCATCAACGGCGGAGAGAATTCCCTTCGAGCGGGCAAGCGCGCTCAATTCTTTCGCCGGAAGAACGACCCCGGAGAACGTTGTGATGTGGCTGAAGAAGATGACGCGCGTGCGTGGCGTGATGGCATCATTGAAAAGATTAAGAACCTGCGCGGCATCCTTTACAGGGCGGGGAAGTATGACGCGCTTCACCACGATACCGTAGCGTTTAGCCTTCAGATTCCACGGGTGCTCGCCGCCCGGATGCTCCTGATCGGTCATCAGGACTTCGTCCCCTGGTTTAAGGTCGATGCCGTTGGCGATGTAGCTATTCGCTTCGGTGGCATTGCGTAGCAGGGCGATCTCATCGCGACGGCAGCCCACGAAGGCAGCGAGGGGATCGCGAAACTCATTCCAGGAAGCGTATCCCCAGATGGGATAGTCTTCGGGATCCTGCTGGTCCATCTTCTCGGTGGTGGTGTAACCCTCGAACACGGCGCGCAGCACGGGCGCGGGGCTCGAGCCGACGGTGCCGTTGTTCAGATAAATTTCGTCCTCAGGAATGAGGAACTGCTTGCCCAGTTCGCTCCAGTAGGCGTCTTCGTTTTTATCGAAGAGAGCGGAATCGGGCAGCGTTGAGGGGACCTTCTCCAGTTGGGCAAAGAGGTTTCCACGGACGGCCAAAGTGGCGGCGAGCGTGGTTGTGGTCGAAAGAAAACGGCGGCGGTTGAGCAAGCGCACCTCCTAGGGGAACGGAAGACGGAACGCGCTATGTTACGACCTGCGCGGATGCCGGGCAAGGAGGGAATCGGTGGCTCGGTGATCTGCCGCCGCTGGAGCCCGTTTTGAGCTAACGTTTCGAACCGGGATTCGGATTCGCAGGCCAATCCTGGATAACCCGAAACGCAGAATGGCGCGTCTAACCCGATAGGGTAGAGTTCGGGCGCTGGGCTTGTGACCCGGGCGTATAATCCTCGTAAGAGTATGTGGCCGCAAAAGGGGTATTTATGAAATTGCGATGGGTGGCAATCTCTGTAGCATTCGCGGCGTTCAGCGCAGGGCCTTGGACGTGGGCGCAGACACAAGATCCTAGTCAGAATCCCGGACGGAACAATCCTCCTCAAACTCAGCCGGGACCGAGCCAGAGTCCAACTCAGTCGCCGGTTCCAACGCAAGACCCCGACAACGGACAACCGAAGGCCGGCGATGTGCAGAATGCGCCGAAGCAGGCTCCCGCAGCGCTGCCGACGAAAGATGACGACGCGATTAAGCACGACGGCACCAAGACCGACGTGGACGCAGTCGGAAACCGCAACGTAGGTTGTGGGCGCGGCGTAGGGAACTGGTACACGGTGGAAGGCCAAGTCGCGCGGGGACGAGTTTACGCGCAGCAGATCGAGTCGCAGATCAAGCTGGTGAACGATCCCGTGGTCACCGAGTATGTGAACCGTATCGGGCAGAACCTGGTGCGCAATTCCGATGCTCAGGTGCCGTTCACCATCAAGGTCATTGACTCTGACGTAGTGAATGCCATGGCGCTCCCGGGCGGATTCTTTTACGTGAACTCGGGCTTGATCCTCGCGGCCGACGAAGAAGCTGAGATGGCGGGCGTGATGGCCCACGAGATCGCTCACGTTGCCGCTTGCCACTACGGTCGCGAAATGACCCGGCTGAATCTCTTACAGATGGCTTCGATTCCAGCCATTTTTATGGGCGGCGCGCTCGGATACGGGATTTATGAAGGTATGGGACTCGCGGTCCCGATGACGTTCCTGAGGTTCTCGCGTGGCTTCGAGGCTGAAGCCGATTACTTGGGCGTGGAGTATATGTATCGCGCAGGCTATGATCCATCGGCCTTCGTCTCATTCTTCGAAAAGATTCAGGCGATGGAGAAGAAAAAGCCTGGCACGCTTTCAAAAGCTTTCGATACCCACCCGCAGACTCCGGACCGGATCGAGAAGACACAGGATGAAATTCGCAAGATTCTGCCGTCGAAGCCCCAGTACATCGTGACGACCTCGGAATTCGACGAAGTCAAAGCGCGGCTGGCGTCGATTGAGAATCGTCACAAAGTGCTGGATCAGAAAGATGGCAACAAGCCCAGCTTGCGGCGGACTTCGACCAGCAGCGACGGAAACTCGGGCGACACCAAGAGCGATGACGATCGTCCGACCCTGAAGCGGCGGGATGATTCGGCGAATTAGGGAGTGAGATCAGCCGGTTGAATGTGGTCGAGACCGAAGTCAGAAGTCGGAAAACCGGCGGCCTTAGCCGCCGGTTGTTATTTGGGACGTGTTTTCAGGTCGAATCGGGCCTTCGGGTTCCAGGTTCCGCATTGTCACAGGAAATAGTGACCGTCGTCACCGCCGGGTGTTGCCGAAACGAAATGGGCTGAGCTACGCTATAAGAGCTAGCAAGGAGTTGTTCTTCATGCCGGAGAATACCCTCACCATCACAGACAATCGCACTGGCCAGAAGTATGACGTCCCGATCGAGAATGGCACGATCCGGGCGATGGATTTGCGCAAGATTAAAACCGGGCCCGAAGATTTTGGCCTGATGACCTACGATCCCGCGTTCATGAATACGGCATCGTGCCGCAGCAGCATCACCTACATCGATGGAGATCGTGGAATCTTGCGTTATCGCGGCTATCCCATTGAAGTGTTGGCGGAGCGCTGCACTTTTCTCGAAGTCGCCTATTTGCTGCTTTTTGGGGAATTGCCCACAGAGCCTGAACTGAAGAGCTGGACCTACGAAATCACGCACCACACCATGCTGCACGAAACCACAAAGAAGTTCATGGAGGGTTTCCGCTACGACGGCCACCCCATGGGAATGTTCGTGAGCACGATGGCGGCGCTTTCCACAATGTACCCCGATGCGAAGAATGTGCATGATCCAGCGAACCGGCTGTTGCAGATCAAACGGATAATTGGCAAGGCACCTTCGATCGCCGCCATGTCGTATCGGCACAATGTCGGATTTCCCTATGTATATCCCGACAATGATTTGAGCTATGCCGAAAATTTCATGAACATGTTGTGGAAGATGGTTGAGCCTAAGTACCTGGCCAATCCGGCGATCGCACGGGCGCTCGACATTCTCTTCATTCTGCACGCCGATCACGAGCAGAATTGCGGCACCAACGCGATGCGCTCGGTGGCCAGCGCGCAAACCGATCCTTATCTTTCCACAGCATCGGCCGCCTCCGCTTTGGCCGGACCGCTGCACGGCGGCGCGAACGAAGAAGTACTGCGCATGCTCGACGAGATCGGATCCAAAGACAATGTTTACGGCTACATCAAGAAGGTGAAAGACGGCGGCGAGAAACTGATGGGATTTGGACACCGCATCTACAAGAACTACGATCCGCGGGCGAAGATCATCCGGTGGTGCGCCGAGCAGGTGTTCGAGGTAACAGGACGGAATCCCAAACTTGACATCGCGTTGGAGTTGGAGCGCATCGCTCTCGAGGACGAATACTTCGTGAAGCGCAAGCTCTATCCGAACGTCGATTTTTATTCCGGGATTATGTACCAGGCGATGGGTTTCCGCCCAGAGATGTTCACGGTACTGTTTGCCATTCCACGCACTGCGGGATGGCTGTCGCAGTGGCAGGAGTTAGTCACCGATCCCGAACAGAAGATCGCGCGTCCCCGGCAGATCTACACAGGGTACGGTCAGCGGGAATTTGTGCCGATGGAGAAGAGGGTCGCCGCAGCAGTTCCGGCGCGCTAGCTGAAGGGGGAGTTAAAGCCGAGCTAATCTGATCTACGCTGCCTGCTTGGGGGCCAGCGAAGCTACGTACTCGCGCCGTTCGGCCGAAGATGTGATCACTTTCATCTCCTGCCAGTCGTAAGGAAATTCCCTTCCGCAATCCAGGCAAGCGACATAAGTGCCAGTCAAAGCTCCAGCCTGCGGACGTCCCGTTCGCCGCATGGTTACCGGGAAGCTGTACCGCGAATGCCGGCAGCCGAAAAGAGCATCAATCAACTTTGTCATCATCGGAGCACCTTCCACAACGAGCCGCGTCCTGGGTGGGTATGCGGTTTCAGCCCGCGCGCGCGCCGCTACTGAACTACAGTATCTCACCTAACAATCGATTAGATTCACCTGAGAAGAAAATGGTTTCGTGTTCCGGTTGTGATCTCTGAACATCCGTCCGAATAACTGGCAAGTGGCTGCCGCAGTGCTACTTACAAGCGAATGATTAAGGATTTGCACAGCGATCACGATTGAATAAGCCAGGAAATGCACCGCTGGGTCACCTATGCGAGGAAAAAGGGACGGAGGCAGCGATGGTAGGACGACCTTCCGATAAGCTTAAGCCAGATTCAATGCCTTCTTGATCGTTCCACGTTCGTTCTGGATTTTTTCCTGAAGCAGAGTGATGGCATACAGTAGCTGCTCGGGACGCGGCGGACAACCGGGGACATAAACATCCACCGGGATAACCTGATTTACGCTCTGAACCAGCGCGTAGTTTTGGAAGACGCCGCCGGAAGTGGCGCAGGCTCCCATCGAAATCACCCATTTCGGCTCCGGCATTTGCTCCCACAATTGCCGGATGACAGGAGCCATCTTGTTCGAGACGCGGCCCGCAATAATCATGAGATCGCTTTGCCGCGGCGACGGACGAAATACCTCCGCACCGAAGCGCGCCAGATCGAAGCGCGAGGCGCCCATCGACATCATCTCGATCGCGCAACAGGCGAGGCCAAACGTCATCGGCCAGATGGACCCTTTGCGCATCCAGTTCACGGCGGAATCGAGCGTGGTCAGCACCACTCCCTCCGGCGTCGGATTGCCGAAGGTCAAATCCTTGACCACCTTCTTGCCATCTTCGAAATCGACGTAGGGGCCGAAATTCAATTCTCGAGACATAGCATTATTGTAAACCAACCGATTGGAAGCCCGTCGCTTCTCGGTTGATGTGAAAAAGAATGGAAAACGAACTTTTCTTCGGGATTACGATACCTTCCCGAAGTTGTCGAATCTCGATAGCAAGTTGCTTGACAGCTTAAATCACGGATTCACGACAACCTTGCCGAACATCTGGCTCTTCTCCAGATATTCGTGCGCCGCGCGGATTTCGCTGAGGGGGAACGCGCGGTCCACGACCGGCTTCAACTTGCCGGCAAACACGTGGCGCAGCACTTCGTGCAGTTCGCCCATGGTTCCCATATAGGAGCCTAGCAGCGTCAACTGCCTGCCAAACAAGTGTCTCAGGTCGAGGCCGACATTCGGTCCCGTTGTCGCCCCGCACGTAACCAGCGTCCCGCCGCTCTTGAGGGAGCGCACACTCTCGTCCCAGGTAGCCGCTCCTACGTGCTCGACGACGATATCGACCCCTTCTTTGTTCGTAATCTTCTTCACTTCGTCTGAAATTTTCTGCTGGTAATGGTTGATGCCGTAATCGGCGCCGAGCTGGCGGCCTTTCTCCAACTTCGATTCATCACCCGCAGTCGTAATGACCCGGCAGTGGAAAAGCTTGGCAATCTGAATTGCCGCGATGCCTACACCGGAGCTTGCTCCCAGCACGAGCACGGTCTGTCCCAGGCGAATGCCGGCGCGCCCCACCAGCATGTGCCACGCGGTCAAAAATACCAGCGGCACGCTTGCCGCGTGATTGAAATCGAGCGAATCAGGAATCGGAATCACATTGGCCGCCGGCACTGCGATCAATTCGCAGTTGCCTCCGTCGACCGCGTTGCCCAGCGCGGTAAACTGCCGGCACTGATTCTGTACTCCGGCAACACACTGCGCGCAGTGTCCGCAGAAATGCATGGGCGCGAGCAACACCCGCTGGCCGGTTTTGAAGCCACTGACGTAGTCGCCCGCCTCGACTACTTCACCCGCAATGTCACTGCCGAGAATGTGGGGCAGCTTTACGCCCGGCAACCCCTTGCGTACCCACACATCGAGATGATTCAGCGCGCACGCGCGTACCCGGACGAGCACTTGATCATCGGGCGGCACCGGATCGGGCACGTCTTCGTACGTCAAGACTTCCGGGCCACCAAATTGATGAATGCGAACCGCTTTCATGGAATATTCTCCTGAGGTCTCCGCGCTAAAGTAAGCATACTTGCCCATATCAGAAATTCTCAATCCGGCCTCTCGGATGAAATTTCTTTCGCCGATTTCTCGTCTCTGCTGATCTTCAGCGTAAATTTTTTTATGGCGGGCGGGTTTAGTTGCCAGTGGGTACTGGACTTGGTCCGTCAAACCAACGAGTGGCTCATCAGCCATTGCAGTTCGAGTCTGCCGCCCTCTGCACGGCCACTCGTAAATACATATTGACATCGATGCCGAATCGCGCAACCATTGAGTTGGTTTGACGGACCGCGTCGTACCTAACTGGTTTCTCGCAAAGCCCCGGAGTGATGACTCGGGGCTTTTGCTTTTGCAGCCGATGTTTGACTCGCCGTATTAGCCGGCCGATAATCAGGACGGCAAACTAAATCCAGTGGATATCTATGAACAAATCGTGCAGCTTCGTCGTGAGGGTCGTCGCGGCGCGGTCGCAACCATTGTGAACGTCAGGGGATCGATCCCTTCCTTCCACACGGCCAAGATGCTGGTGCGCGACGATGGCTCGATTGTCGGTACCATTGGTGGCGGATGCGTCGAGGCTGAGGTGTGGCAGGCGGCGCGAGAGGTCATGGAATCGGAGAAGCCGCGCACTCTTACCTTCGACCTCAATCAAGATCCGAAGTACGATACCGGCCTGGTTTGCGGAGGCACGCTTGAGGTTTTTATAGAACCGGTGCTGCCTCCAGCGTTACTTTATGTTTTCGGCGCAGGTCATGTCGCCATCAATCTTTGCAAGACCGCCGCGAATGCCGGGTTCGACGTCGTCGTTACCGATGACCGTACCTCTTATGCCACTCAAGAGCGTTTTCCAGCAGCTCGCGAAGTCCATGCAATCGACTTTGACGAGGCCATTCGCACGCTGGATCCGACAGAAGATGCCTACATCGTGATTGTGACGCGAGGTCATCGCGACGATATGCGCATCCTGCGCTGGGCCCTGCAGACCCGCGCTCGTTATGTTGGTATGATCGGCTCGAAGCGCAAAGTCATCGAAATCTCCAAGACGCTGCAGCAGGAAGGTGTGCCAACGCATTTGTTTGACCGAGTGCATGCTCCGATCGGGATCGATATTGGCGCCATCACGCCGGAAGAAATTGCGGTTGCAATTACTGCCGAACTGATTGCGATTCGGCGGCATGCGGGCGCCCGGCTCCCGCATATGAGTTGGTTTCACTCCGAGAATATGGATCCATCCAAGCCGTGATCCGAGTTATTTCTTGCTGAAACTACTCAACCGCACTTGCACGCTGAAACGATTTTCCTCTGCTCGACACTATCTCCACGAGGCCCCAGATTCTCGGATTTGAGATTTCGACCGCGGAGTTCGTTCCCGGCCATCATGATCGACGTAGAGGAATATCTATGGCCATCCCACCCTACCACCCTATCTCGGCACCTGGGACGAACTGCTCCAGGCGCTGCTGAACGATCCATTTCTGGGCAGCGGTCGTGCCCCTCTCCACCATGCCAGCGAGCGGCTACAGCCTCAACCGCAACCCTGGTCGCCCGCGTCCGCTCTCTTCGTGGTCATGGCGCAGGGCTGAAAGACATCGCATCGCGCCTGCCCAAGGGGCAAGAAGGTCTGGGCAGCGCGATTAGCCAGGCTTCCGCCGATTGGGAAGACTGGTACTGCGGCAACGGTCCTCGGCCAGTTCCGCACGTGACTGAAATTGCCGGAGAGCTATTGGCATTTGCCGGCGCTGGAAGCCAGTGCTCTTCGAACCAACATCGTGCGCGAAGCTGGAACCCTCCTCGAAAAATCGCACGGAGGGGCAGCAAGCGAGCCAACACAAGTTACATCCATTGCGAGCTAAACCACTGCAACAGTGATTTTTTGTGCTTGTGTGGTGGCTCAACTCCCCTGATTTCGTGGGGCCGGGCCGCCTTATTCGCATGTGTTTGCGCTCTGGATCGAACCGGCACGTGAATTCTGCTATCTTCGCAGCATGATTCGATCACCCAGCTTTGCCGGGGTCATTCTCGCTGCAGGGGAGTCCTCGCGTATGGGCAGGGACAAGGCGCTGTTGCCTTGGCCGCTGGCAGCAGCAGCACAGAGGGCGTCGGATGAGACATTCCTCTCGTCAGCGATTCGATCAATCTCCCAGGCTGCCGATTTCGTACTGGTAGTCGTCGGGAAAAATGAAGCGGCTCTGGCTCCAATTGTTTACGCGAATGGAGCGTCCTTGGTTGTGAATCCCGATCCGGATCGGGGCCAGTTCAGTTCGTTGCAGATGGGGCTGCACGAAGTGCTGAGTCATGGGCGCGATGCAGCAATCATCACTCCGGTGGACCGGCCTCCCGCTGCCCCGGCAACTGTTAAAAATTTGCGCGAGGCCTTTGAGGCTGCGGATCAGAATGTCTGGGCAGTAGTTCCAGAATTCTCTGGCAAACACGGGCATCCTTACCTGATAGGCCGTGAAATGATCGAGGCTTTTCTCCGCGTTCCCGCCACATCGATCGCGCGCGACATCGAGCATCAGCATCAGGAATACATCCAGTACGTGCACGTCGAAGATCCTTTCGTATCGATGAACGTCAACACGCCAGAGGACTACGCGGCTGTGCAGGCGCCGGTGAGAATTGTTGATTGCTGATTTCTGATTGTTGATCGACAACGACTCCCTTGACCTCTCCGCCCACTCCTCGTTTTGTAGTCAGCAATTTGGTCATGCCTCTCTCGAGCTTAATTGCGTGCCTCCTTCGAAACGGTTATTTTCGATAGATGAATGTTGCCAAACCCTCAATTTTCCATCCAGCCACGAACGAATTCCTCGACTCTGTGACGAACCTGCGACCATGCGTGGCGGCCTTTGACTGCGACGGTACGCTGTGGTCCGGCGATATTGGAGTAGATTTTTTCGAGTGGGAACTCATGAACGACGAAGTATTTCCGCAGCCGGAGCGCAGCATCCTTGCCAAATCGATGCGCGAGCGGTACGCCGCCTACAAGCTCGGCGAGGTCGACGAAACCACGATGTGTGGCGAAATGGTGACGATGCATCGGGGGATTTCGGAGTCGAAGATCATGAGCGCGGCCACACGCTTTTTCGACGAGTTCTTCGTGACGCAGATTTTTCCTGAAATGCGGGAATTGGTGCGCCGCCTGCAACAGAATGGATGCGAAATCTGGGCGGTCTCCTCGTCGAACGAATGGGTGATTCACGCCGGGATGAAGTATTTTGGCATCGCCGAGAGCCGCGTTCTAGCGGCGAAGGTTGAAGTCGAGAAGGGAATTGCCACCGATCGGCTGATCCGTGTTCCTTCGGGCGACGGCAAGCCCGAGGCGCTGCGTGAAGTGGTGAAGCAACCAATCGATGCCACGTTCGGCAACTCGCGCTGGGATGCGGAAATGCTGGCGATGGCAAAACATGGGTTTGCCATCAATCCAAATCCGGACCTGGAAGCCACGGCCCGTGCACGAGGCTGGCGGATTTACTTTCCTGAGGGTATGGCATCGCGAGCGTAAAAACCAAGCGCCACTGCCGTTTACAATTGTCTTGTTCATGTATTCCGCACAGCTGCTCGATCATTTTCAGAACCCCCGCAACGTGGGAGAAATTTTTGATGCCGATGCCGCGGCGGAAATCGAGAACCCCGCTTGTGGAGATGTATTGCGGCTGACGTTCAAGACGAGCGCTGGGCGAATTGTCGAGGCGAAGTTCAAGGCCAAAGGATGCGTCGCCGCGATCGCTTGTGGTTCAGCGATTACCGAGTTGGTTGTGGGGAAAACTATGAGCGAAGCGCAAAGTCTAGGGCGCGAGGATGTAATCGCGGCTGTGGGCGGCCTGCCACAAGCCTCGACCCATGCCGCTCAGTTGGTTCTCGACGCACTCGCGGCCGCTCTGGCGAAGTCCAAGACCGACTGAAGATTCATGTCTTCTCCTCACACGCCGCGCCGCATCGCATGTCTTCAGCCGAGCGCTACGGTAATTCTGGCGGCCATCGGAGAACTTGATCGCGTCGTCGCATGCACGAAATACTGTGCCGACGTAGTTCCAGAAGTCGCCACCTCGTCGCGCACAATTCTCGCCGACTCCTGGACCGCCGATTCAGCCCAGCTGATTGCCGCCCAGCCCGACTTAGTCATCGCTTCAGTGCCTTACCAGGAGAAGTCGGTCATGGAAATCCTCAAGGCGGGAGTGCCTTTTCTTGGCTTGGCCCCTAGAAGACTGGCTGACATTTACAGCGATATCACCATGATCGCGGGGGTGGTCGGCGCCGGCAATCGCGGCGAAGAGGTGATTGCCAACATGCGGCAGCGCATTGAGCAAGTCCGCGGGTGTGCCAGTAAGAAAATCAAGGAGTCGCTTCGCCCGAAGGTCTTTTGCGAAGAATGGGGCAAGCCGCTGATTGCATCGCAAGCCTGGATTGCGGAACTGGTCGAAGCCGCGGGCGGTGAGTTTGTCGGCGAACCGGGCAAACAAATCTCCAAAGAAGAAGTTGCCCGGCTTAATCCCGAAATTTTAATTGCAGCCTGGTGTGGAGCGGGCGACCGCGTCCCATTGGAAAAAATCGTGGCCGACCGCAGCTGGCAGGGGATTCACGCGGTGCGCGCTGCCCGAGTTTATTGCATTCGCGACGAGTATCTCAACACGCCTGCGCCCACTCTGCTGTGTGGTCTGGATGCGCTAGCGTTTGCGATTCATCCGGAACTCTTCGCTCGCACCGAGGGCATCCGTCAGATTACCGCCGTGTAATCTTCCACAGCCAGGAATGTTCCACTCTGAGTTAAGATTCTTATCATGCCCACAATGAGCCGGATTGAAGAGGTTCGCAACGAGGTTACGGAGCTAGCCAAAGCCACGCCCACCGCCAAAGACCTGATGCAGGGGGTGTGCAAACTGCTGCATGATCGCATGCTCAAGTACAACTGGGTGGGTTTTTATATGCTTGAGCCGGGTGCGCAGCCGCCCATGCTTGTGCTCGATGGTTTTATCGGGGCGATGACGCCGCACACGCGGATCCCGCTCAATCAGGGCATTTGCGGCGCTGCCGCGTCCAGCGGCAAGACCATCGTGGTGGATGACGTCAGTAAAGATCCCCGCTACCTGGCCTGCTCGCTCGAGACCAAGTCTGAAATTGTGGTGCCGATTTTTGTGAAGGGAGCAGTCGCCGGCGAACTCGACATCGATAGCCATTTCCCCGCCGCGTTCGGCGCCGAGGATCAGCAACTCGTGCAGTACTGCGCGGAAGTGGTAGGCAGAAAGCTGGAGAAGTCTCGATGAAGGTGGAGAAGGGCAAAGTGCGGGCGCCGGAAATTGGCCGCATATGGCTGAATTCCACTCCGCTCAGCTTTCGCCAACTGCGGGGCCGCGTGGTTTTGGTCGATTTTTGGGACTACACCTGCGTCAACTGCATTCGCACTCTGCCTTACGTGCAGGCGTGGCACCAACGCTATCGCGAGAAGGGTTTGACCGTCATCGGCGTGCACACGCCGGAGTTCACCTTCGCGCAATATGAATCCAATGTAGAGCGCGGTATTCGGGAGTTTGGCCTGACGTATCCCATTGTCGTAGACAGCAACCGAGAAATCTGGAAGGCCTTTGCCAACCGCTACTGGCCCACGAAATATTTGCTCGATAAAGATGGCTACCTGCGTTATGGCCACTTTGGCGAAGGCGGCTATGTCGAGTGTGAGCAAACCATTCAGGAACTGCTTCACGAAATCGATCCAGAGTTGAAGCTTCCGGAAATCATGGAGCCGTTGCGCGAAGAAGATCATCCGGGCGCGGTTTGTTACCGGCCTACGGGCGAACTCTATCTCGGCCATCGCCGCGGACGCATCGGCAATGAAGGCAGCTTTAAGGAGGATCAGATCGCCGACTATGAATTCGCCGGCAAGCCGGAAGAAAACTTCTTTTACGCCAACGGACGTTGGGCTTCGACCGCGGAATATTTCGAGGCAGCCGAAGATGGCGAGCATTCGCTGAGGTTGAAGTACGAAGCTTCGGCAGTGAATCTGGTGATGGCCTCGCCGCGCGGAGCATCGGCAGAGGTCATCTTATTGCAGGACGGAAAACCGCTCAAGCGCAGCCAGGCTACGAAAGACACACTTTTCCGTAGCGCTTCCATCGATAGATCGGCAGATTGCGGCGAGAGCTATCTCACCGTTGGCTCTGCCCGCATGTACTTTTTGGTGGACAATCACGAATTCGGCGAACACGAGCTTGAACTGATCTGCTCTCAGGGAATCGCTGCTTTTGCCTTCACGTTTATCGGTTGCGTGGACCCGGTTGCCAGCGCACTGCAAGCCAAGGTTTCCGTCTCATGAAGCGAGTGGTTGCGGCGGTCATCGAGAAAGACGGCAAGCTGCTGGTGTGCCAGCGCACGCGGCATCAGACGATGCCGCTCAAGTGGGAGTTTCCCGGAGGAAAGATCGAAGAAGGCGAGCAGCCGCGAGATGCGCTGCGCCGCGAGTTGGAAGAAGAATTAGGAATCCACGCCAAGATCGGCGACGAGATTGCCCGTCTGAAGCATGCCTACCCGAATGGCACAATGGTTGAGTTGCGCTTCTACATCATTCGCGAATATGAAGGTGAAATCGAGAACCGCATCTTCCGCGATGTACAGTGGGCAGTTCCCAAGGATTTGCCGTCCTATGACTTCCTGGAGGCCGACGCATCGCTGGTAAAGGATCTGGCGGCTGGCAAGCTTCCGTAATCCTGATTATTTTTGCGTCGGAGCCCCGGGCTGGTTTTGCGGCGGCGTTGCCGGCTGCGGCTTCACCGGAGCCGATTTTACGCCTTGCAATACCGAGTTCGACGCTCCATGTTTCGTGGCGTAGATGGAGAGCGTCACCGAGGTCAGCATGAAGAGAACGGCCGAGATAGTGGTCGCTTTGGAGAGCGCCGTGGCCGCGCCGCGCGGCCCGAAGGCGGCCTGACTGCCCTGTCCGCCGAATGCAGCCGAAATGTCTCCAGCTTTGCCGCTCTGCAGCAGCACAACAATAATCAGAAAAAGGCAGACGAGAACGTGGATGATGGTGACGAGTATGATCATGAAGTTCTAGAAATCCAGTTGTTCGAGTGATTTTGGAGTGAAGAAAGACCGGCGAAAGCATCGCGATCATGCCGGCTTCTGTCCTGATCCGTTGCCTTCGTATTGTACGATGCCCGGACGACGGAACACAAACCCATTCGCCGGCAAAGGGCAGACGAGGTGCTGTTCAAGACGCCCCATTTGGTTACGCATCTGGCAAGCCGAACTTGCCTGCGGTCAATCCGCGACGTTATTGCACCGTGAGCGTAAGCGTAATCGGCGGAGGCGGGTTTTGTACTCCGCTCGCTGTGCCGGTAATCGTCACGGTATAAGGGCCTGCCGGAGTGGACGACTGTTTAACCGTTGTTGTTTGGCCGCTGCTGCTGCATGCTACCTCGAACAGGCATCCAGTAAGCACCAGGAAGACCACGCAGAAGCCCAGCAGCTTCCTTCGGTTCGGCTTTTTCAATCCAGCGCCCCCCAGCAACATGGCCGGGACCAGCAGGCCAATCGCGAACAACGTGCCCGAACCGCGCACGCCAGCCGGTGCGGCGAGCCCTGCCTGCGGCCCAGTCGTTGAAACCGTAAGCGTCGACTGGCCGATGTTATTCGTCACCGAGATCGCTCCCACCGAACAGGTAGGCGCGGGAACCCCGGTTTGAGAGACGCTGCAAGTCAGCTTCACCGTCGATGGGTCGAGGCCGACGGACGGAGTGATGGTGACAGTTGCCGTCGACGACGCTCCCGGAGCAACCGACGGAGGCGATAGCGAGGGCGCGGGTGTGAAGCTGAAACTCGGCGCCGCGATACTGATCGTCACGGTTGTACTACCTGTGCTAGCGAGGTTGTTCGCGTCACCACCGTAGGCGGCGGTGATGGTGTGCTGTCCGGCAGTGAGAGTTGATATCGATAGTGTCGCAACTCCACCGGCGCTTAGCGAACCCTTGCCAATCGTTGCGGTTCCGTCACTGAAGGTGACTGTGCCGGTCGGCGTAGGCGTCCCCGTTACTCCAGAGGTGACAGTTGCGGTAAGGGTCACGGTTTGATTCAGGTTCGCGATGCTGGGACTCGCGGTCAGCGTGGTGCTGGTCGTGCTCTCATTGACAACCTGCTGGCTCAAACCCGCCGAGCTCGTATTGAAATTGCCGTCCCCGTTGTAGACGGCGGTGATGCTGTTGGTCCCTACGGCTGCGAAAGAAGTCGAAATTGTGGCGACGCCGCTCCCGTTTAGCGCAGTGCTGCCGAGCTTAGCGCTTCCGTTCATAAACGTCACGTTGCCGGTCGGAGTGCCGCTGGTGTTTGAAGAAACCGTGGCGGTGAAAGTCACAGATTGATTGGGTGCGGACGGATTCGCCGATGAAACGAGTTGCGTGGTCGTACCCGATGGAATGACCTGCTGTGGGAATGTAACGCCACCATGCGGCTGATAATTAGCGTCTCCGGAATAAATCGCGGTGATCGTGTCCGAACCCACCGGCAAAGCTGATGTAGTGACCGACACCAGCCCATTTGCTAGCGTCCCCGAACCAAGCACTGTGGTTCCGTTCTGGAAGGTCACGGTACCCGTGGGCACCGTGCTATTCGACACGCTTCCCGACACGCTCGCGTCGAATGTAACCGGCTGGCCGAAGGCTGCTTCGGAGGTGGAAGACTCGATCTTAATGACCGTGCCACGAGTGTTGAGCAGCACGCTGACTGTATTGCTCGAGCTATTGGCCACCGCGATATCTAAAGCTCCGTCCGCATTGAAATCTCCCACTGCCGCGGAGGACCCCAACCATCCCGTTCCGAACAGCGTGGGAGCGCCGAAGGTGCCATCTCCATTCCCCAGCAACAGGCTTACTGCGTTTCCCGCAGAGCTGCCCAGCGGAGTGCTCGTCAATGCGAGGTCATAATTGCCGTCGCCATTGAAATCCGCAGCAACGATCGAGGATGGATTCGCGCCGGCAGGATAGATCGTAGCGGCCTGGAAGGTTCCGTCGCCGTTGCCCAACAGCACGCTCACATTCTGGGTTCGAGAGTCCGCAACCGCCAGATCGAGCTTACCGTCTTTGTTGAAGTCTTGCACCGCTACCGAGAGTGGGATGCCACCGGTGCCGGTCGGGAAAGTTTTCTGGGCCTGGAAGGTGCCATCGCCGTTGCCTAACAGCACACTGACAGTATTGCCGCTCTCGTTTACGACTATCAGGTCGAGCTTTTTATCTCCATTGACGTCCGCCAGCACCACCGACGCAGGGCCGGCGCCCACGGTGTAATTGACCGCAGCTTTGAAGGTGCCGTCGCCATTGCCCAGGAGCACGCTCACCGAATTGCTGAGGAAATTGGCAACCACGAGATCCTGATTGGTGTTGGCATTGAGAAGTCCCTGAGCAATCGCAACTGGCTGACTGCCGACCGTAAAGCTCGTCGGAGTCTGAAACGTGCCGTCTCCATTTCCTAACATGATGCTGACGGTCCCAGGTGTATTGCTATTCACAATCGCCAAATCGGGTTTCTTGTCGCCATTGAAATCACCCACCACCAATGCGTCAGGGTTGGTAGTGCCGGTCGAGTATTGAAGCGGTCCCTGGAATGACCCGTTGCTGTTCCCAAGAAGGATGGTTATTGTTCCCGCGCTGCTGTTTGCTACCGCCAAGTCCGGAATGCCATCTCCGTTAAAGTCGGCCTTCACGACCGCGCTGGGGCCCGCGCCCGCTGGATAGTCGGTGCGCGCCTGGAAAGTTAAAGTTCTGCTCTGACCATTGTTCAAGAGCACACTCACGCTACCCCCGCCGGAATTCGCAATGGCTAAGTCTGGGATATGGTCGTTGTTGAAGTCTCCCACGACTACGGAATAAGGAATGTTTCCAGTGCCGGCATTGAGTTGACCCGCGAAAGTGCCGTCACCCTTTCCCCAGAGGACGCTGATGGCATTCCCGTCTCCCGCCGACACCGCCAAGTCCAGGTTTCCATCGCCATCAAAGTCGGCGACCGATACGGCAGTAGGGAAGGGACCGGTCGGGTAATCGACGTGGGTTTGAAAGCCGCCGTTTCCTTTGCCCAACAGTACGCTGACCGTGTTGCCCGCTTGATTTGCGACCGCGATATCAAGGTCGCCGTCACCATTGAAATCGCCAACCGCGATCGAAATCGGATTCAAGCCAGCTGTAAACTGGAACTGATTCTGGAACGTGCCGTTCCCGACGCCTCCGGTTCCATTTCCCAGAAACACGCTGACTCCGGAGGCAAGGGTGTTGTTATTGTTCGCTACAGCCAGGTCAAGAATGCCGTCGTTATTGAAGTCGCCCACTGCGACTGAAGTTGGACCGGTCCCAGTGTTGTAATGCACCTGCGCATTGAACGTTCCATTGCCCTTGCCGAGAAGTACACCCACGGTACCGTCGATGGTGTTGGTCACTACCAGGTCAAGACTTCCATCGTGGTTAAAGTCGCCCACAGCGACGCCTTGGGGCCCAGTTCCGGTGGCTGTATCGATCTTCGGCTGAAAGGTCCCATCGCCATTTCCCAGTAGCACGCTCACTGTGTTGCTACCTGAATTGGTCACCGCGATGTCAAGATGCCCGTTTCCGAAGTCTCCAACTGCAACGCCCTTGGGAATGCTTCCGGTTGTATAGGTTACAGCCGGTTTAAAGGTGCCATCGCCGTTGCCTAGCAGAACGCTGATCGTGTTTGCAGTTGAATTGGCTACGACAAAATCGAGGTTGCCGTCATTATTGAAATCTGCTGCCGCCATCGCTTGGGGATTCGTTCCAGTGGGGTATTGCGGCGCCTCCAGGAATTGGCCGTGGGCTAGAACGGACCCAGAAAGCAGATAAAGCACAAGTCCAGTGAGTGTGCGCTTATTCATGAAACACCTCAACAATTTCTTTAATGTCCAAGATGGGAGTCGACGCACACTTCGGCCACACAGCTGGTTCGTCTGTGTCCGCTGGCGAGTATGAAGGCCGCAATAGACGCGAAGCATCTGGGAGCACAATGCCGCCGAAAAAAACACCAGGGGAGTAAATTCTGAGGGAGTATCGCCTACCGGCTGCGGGGGGAGTGGGGCTGTTCTGGCAGCGTTAAGGCCCGACAAGCATACCTCGATCTCTACTTAATTAGCAATAACCCATTTGGCGTAGTCCGATTCAAAATGCGAGAGCCAGCCAAGAAAGCTCCCCCTTCAACATCTCGCATACAGCAAAATAAAAAGGCCCAAATACTTGATTTGGGCCCCGGGTTCAGACGTGCGGGTGATTGGGGGGTGGGCTGTTACAACCTTACTTCCCCGCGCTGCCTGCACCCTGTGGCGGAGCGGATAACTGCTGCTCCACAACTTGACGCAGTGTGGCATAGTCCAATGCCCCACTCATGAAGTGACCGTTGATGAAGAAGCTGGGCGTGCCATTCAATCCCAGCCGTACGCCTTCCTTGCGATCTTTATCAACAACCGCGGCTTCCTCGCCCGAGTCCAGGCACTTGTCGAACGCGGCGCCATCCAGCTTTAAGTTCCGGGCTTCGGTCTTAAGCTGTTCCATCTCGAGTCCCTTGCTACGGAACAACTCGTCGTGGAACTCCCAGAACTTGCCCTGTTTGCCGGCGCAGCGGGTTGCTTCCGCAGCCTTCTCCGCCCGCGCATGCATGGGCAGTGGGAAGTCCTTGTAAGTGAATGTGACCTTATCGCCAAAATCGGCCTGTAGCTTCTTCAAGTCAGCGGCCACCTTCTGGCAGTAAGGGCACTCATAGTCCGCAAACTCGACCAATGTTACGGCCGGTTTTTCCGGACCAATCTTCTCCGCGTCCTTCGTATCGACGATCGCGCTCGGGGGCGCGAGAGTGACGTAGACATCGGTCGAGGCACGCAATGCTTTTACGTAAACCGCCAGCGCTTTGTTGGTGCGCAGTTCGCGAATCTTCTCGAGGACTTTTGGCCGCACCACCTCAAACGGCTGGTCGGTCTCGACTCCCTCGTAGTAGACCTTCATCTGGTCTTCGCTGGGATCTTTAATGTGCGATTTGATATCGCGGTCAACCAACTGATCAAGAGTGAGACCCTCGCTCTTTGCTTTTTGCTCAAGCAATCTTTTGTCGATGAGTGCGTCCAGCGCCTTCTGTTCCGCCTGGTAATAGGTGTAGTGTGCCGATAAGAGTTTGGCTGACTCTTCCTGTTCGAGCTCCGCCATTGTTACTTTGACTCCGCCGACGTTGGCTACTACTTCGCTGTCAGCCTGAGCAAGTGCGCTTCCTGTGCTCAGTAACGCCAGAGCGGCGCCCAAGCCAAACTGTAGAACCTTTCCTGAAACTGACATGAGATCCCCCATCTCATTTGGATTTAAGACAAAATTCATTATAGTGGCTCGCCAGGAAGCGGATGACTTCGCTTTCTGGCGAGCCGGTCTTCAAAAAACCAAGCGGAGCCAGGTTCGGCCCACCTGATCTGGTTAAGCTACGGAACTAGTCGCCCGTTCCGCAGGTGCACTGACCCTTGCCGCTGCCATCGAGCTGAATGGCATAGCACTGGCCCTGGAGACGCGAAACTTCAGCGACGCTGAGCGTGGCATCTTGCGACGCGGTCTCAGTGATGGTGAAGTTGCTGTTCTGAATGTGAGTTCCCCAGCTGCGAATCGAAGCTGTCGGAGCAAGGCTAACCGGGTAGGCTGGGCAAACGCCACCCTTGGTCGGGATCGGAACGATCTTGACCACGCCGGTGCTCAGAACTACGCCAGTCAGCGGGTTGCCGGTCAGGTCGGTGTTCACAGAAAGTGTACGCAGACCATCGGGACTCACGAAGCAGCTGCAGCACTCAGACAGTTCCTGGTTCGGATCGAACACGAAGATAGCAGCGCAGAGGCTACCACCGGCCGTGCCAGGATTGGTGATGCGGGTCGTTCCATCGGGAGCGCCGGCGGTGTTGGCGTTCGCGAAGTAATCAACCTTCAGGGTGTCGGGACCGGGCGTTGTTAATGCCGCTGCGTACCCGGCACTGAGTGCCAGAACGAGCGTACAGACTACGAGCATTGTGGTTCGACGCATTATTGTCCTCCTTGGATTTACGCCGCCAAGCTGGGGAGGGGTTATGCTCGGCTTTCGTGGCGCATCCGGTACTCTACCTGAAATTCGCGCCGTCACAAGTCCCCAAATACACTAACCCAATTTCATTAGCCCCGGCAAAACCCTTGCTACAAGCCGACTTCACGCCCTCGGACCCACGATCTTGCCGATAATCCCGGAACGGGTCGAAACGCTCATCTTCACCATCACCAGCCGAATAAATGCTTTTACCGTATTAGGGCTGATCTGCATCCGCTGCGCAATCTCCTTACTCGTGAAGCCCTCAAGCAGGAATTGCACCGTTTCCTGTTCTCGCGCGGTCAGGCCAAAGCGCTCGGAAATCTCCGAGATGGTGACCGCTTCGTTACTTTTTCTTTCCAGCATCACCACCAGCAGCCCTCCATTTGTGGAGGAACCGTTCTTATGGTTCACCGCCACGTCGAGCGGAAACGAACGGCAAACATAGGTGCGTCTGGCTGACTGAAACTCACCGACCAGCCCGGACCGCGAGCGTCTTTCCAGCAAATTGCAACGCACTTTGTTTGCGAGCCAGGCATCGAGATTGTTGATTTTTTCTGGCTGGTCTGGAAAGGTGAGGATTTGCAGCACCTCGGCATTGGATGCCACGACGCTTAACGACGTATCCACTACAATCAGACCCGGCCGGGCCGGAGCAGTATGCACTGATTTCCCCTTTTCAGGCTTCGGGGCCACAGTTCCCCTCCGCCTCCACAGTTAGACTTGGCTTTAAGCGCAGCCTTTAATCGGGGTCTATTACCCTGGCTTTGAAGCGGCAAAGCCCACAAACGCGCGTTCCTTGCGCCGTTCTACCAGCAATTCACGTATGTATTCAAAGCAGGTTAACGCTTTCCTTGGGGTAGGAAAGATCCCGCACTTCCCTGAGGGCATGGGAAGTCAGTGACATTCTGCCACAGAACCAGCCATTGTCAAGGCGAATTCTAATTTTTTCGCAGCACAGCAAAATATTCTCGTGAAACTAGCCAATACGAACTACTCCATATGGATTAATATTGATCGGATCTTGCAGTTAGATGAAGCTTCTTGCACAGTCGGGACCGGATCGTAACGGCCCCGAAGGAACTAACGCTTTCGGCGGATAAAGAACTACGCCATTGGTTGAGACCAATCGCATTCATTCCGAATGGATGCATGATTGTTGGATGGTAGAATTGGCCGCCGGCTCGTACCGAAGATTTCTGGCCCGATACGTTATTCGCGCCCGCATCGACATCGAT